>VOFB01000384.1_pt1 | contig 140001 bp, 105 predicted proteins | sample 5384141 | NCBI WGS metagenome assembly VOFB01 (sample SAMN12384721, study PRJNA508395) | human gut metagenome | isolation source: healthy gut A | host: Homo sapiens
CCGGAATCGACCGGAACGGGACGCTTCGGCAAGTGGCTCGAAGGGCTGGTGGACTGGAATCTGTCGCGTTCGCGTTTCTGGGGCACGCCGCTGCCGATCTGGGCTACGGAGGATTACTCGGAAATGAAGTGCATCGGCTCGGTCGAAGAGCTCGTCGCCGAAATCGAAAAATCCGTCGCGGCAAGTCTGATGAAGGAGAATCCCTACAAGAACTTCAAGCCGGGCGACCTCTCCAAAGAGAACTACTCGACCGACCGGATCGACCTGCACCGTCCTTACGTGGACAATATCGTGCTGGTTTCGTCCAAAGGCGAACCGATGCGGCGCGAACCGGATCTGATCGACGTGTGGTTCGACTCGGGCGCCATGCCTTATGCCCAGCTACACTACCCCTTCGAGCACGGCGGCGACTACTTCAAGAGCGTCTATCCGGCCGATTTCATCGCCGAAGGCGTCGATCAGACGCGCGGATGGTTCTTCACGCTGCACGCCATCGCCACGATGCTCTTCGACTCGGTAGCTTTCAAGAACATCATTTCGAACGGCCTGGTGCTCGACAAGAACGGCAACAAAATGTCCAAACGCCTGGGCAATGCCGTGGATCCCTTCGAAATACTTTCGACCTACGGCGCCGACGCGACGCGTTGGTACATGATCTCCAACTCGCAGCCCTGGGACAACCTCAAGTTCGACCGGGACGGCGTGGACGAAGTGCGCCGCAAGTTCTTCGGCACGCTCTACAATACCTACTCGTTCTTCGCCCTCTACGCCAATGTGGACGGTTTTACGGGACAGGAGCCGGAAGTTCCGATGAGCGAACGCCCGGAGATCGACCGCTGGATCATCTCCCTGCTCAATACGCTGGTCCGGAACGTCACCGAATCGCTCGAGAATTACGATCCGACGCCGGCGGCCCGTATGATCCAGGAATTCGTATGCGAAAACCTGTCGAACTGGTACGTGCGCCTCAACCGCAAGCGGTTCTGGGGCGGCGGTCTGACACGCGACAAACTGGCGGCCTACCAGACGCTCTACACCTGTCTGGAAACCGTTTCGATGCTCTCCGCACCGTTCGCGCCGTTCATCTCCGACCGTATCTTCCGCGATCTGAACGCCGTAAGCGGTCGCCACACGGACGAGTCGGTACATCTTTCGACCTTCCCCGTCTGCGACTCCTCGCTCATCGACGGTGAATTGGAGCAGATGATGTCTATGGCCCAACAGGTTTCGTCGATGGTACTGGCCCTGCGCCGCAAGGTGAACATCAAAGTCCGCCAGCCGCTCACGAAGATACTCATTCCGGTCCTCGACGCCGACACCGCACGCCGCATCGAAGCCGTCAAGGGGCTCATTATGAGCGAAGTGAATGTCAAGGAAATAGAACTGATCGAAAATACGACGGGACTCATCACCAAGCGCATCAAGCCCAACTTCAAGACCCTCGGTCCCAAATACGGCAAACAGATGAAGCAGATCGCAGCTCTCGTAGCCGGGTTCTCACAGGATCAGATAGCCGCGATCGAAGCATCGGCGGAAACCCTGCTGGACGTGGACGGCGAAAAAATCACCGTCACCCCTGCCGATTTCGAAATCACCTCGGAAGATATGCCGGGCTGGCTCGTAGCTACGGAGGGCAAGCTGACCGTAGCCCTCGATATCACGATCACCGACGACCTGCGTGCCGAAGGTATCGCCCGCGAGTTGATCAACCGTATCCAGAACATCCGCAAGGATTCGGGCTTCGAGGTGACGGACAAAATCCGTGTGGAGATCGAACAGCAGGAGTTCGTCCTTCCCGCGCTCAAATCCTTCGCCGACTACATCGCCTCGCAGACGCTGGCTGTCGAAATCGAAGGAGTGCCTTCTCCCAGCGGCGAATTCGTCGTGGAGTCGGAGGTAGATGAGCAACCGGTCCGTATCGCGGTGACCAAAATTTGACCAAAAAAGGAGAACCTGCACGTTTCCGGCAAAAAATTTGGAAGTAACGGGAATATTGTTTAATTTAGTATAACATTATTACAAATAAAATATTGAAACTATGGCAGAAGCAGAAAAAACCCGATACAGTGACGCCGAATTGGAAGAGTTCAAACAGCTCATTCTCAAAAAACTGGAAACAGCACGTGCGGATTACGAACTCCTGCGCGCCACGATAACCCACACCGCATCGAACGATACGGAGGATACCTCTCCGACGTTCAAGGTGCTCGAAGAGGGTGCCACGACGCTCTCCAAGGAGGAGAGCGGACGCTTGGCAGCCCACCAGATGAAATTCATCCGCAACCTCGAAATGGCGCTCGTAAAGCCTGTTCCGTTACTCTGATCTGTTCCATATATGATAGTTCAATAATCCTTCGTCGGGGGTCTCGACGATCCGCCCCGCGCGCATCCCTTCGGTTGCGAGCACGTGCCGCAGCTGCCGTTCGAAATGACAGGCGACGCCGCCCAATGCCGACACTTCGGCGTCGGCGGGGTAGTGCGCGAGGTTGCGCCGCACGAATGCGCGGAACGCTTCGCAGACCAGTTCGTCGAGTTCGGGGCGGTCGATGTGCCGCGCCACGAAGCGCGTGAACGAGGCCAGGAAACGGTTGGCCATCCCTTCGCGGTAGACGCGGCGGATGATCTCGTCGTAGTCGAGCCGCTCCTCCTCGAAAAAGAGCTGGCGCAGCGATTCGTCGCAAAGCCCTTTCAGCAGGTTCCCGACGAGTTGCCGGCCGATGTACGTCCCGCTTCCTTCGTCGCCCAGAACCCAGCCCAGCGGCGGCGTGTTGCGCACGATGCGCACGCCGTCGTAGTAGCAGGAGTTCGATCCCGTGCCGAGGATGCAGGCGATGCCCGCACGGCCGCCCAGCAGCGCGCGGGCCGCCCCCATGAGGTCGGATTCGACGGCGATGCGTGCCGCGGGGAAATAACGCGCCAGCGCCTCCCGCAGGCGGGCGCTCTGTTCGGGGTAGCGTTCGCCGCAGCCGGCGCCGTAGAAATGGAGCGCGTCGGCCTGCACCGGTTCCGCGAAGGTCTCGCGGAGCAGCGCCTCCACTTCGTCGGGGCGTTGGAGCACGGCGTTGATGCCACGGCTCTGTACGCGGCGTACGCTGCCGCTGTCGTCGACGAGCTGCCAGTTGCATTTGGTCGATCCGCTGTCTGCGATTACGATCATCGTTTCGGTCGGGAGTTTACGGGGTTTCGTTTTCTATGCGGGGCGCGGTTCTCGGGCGGCTCCGCCCGCACTGGCCGGAAATATTCGAACAAATGTAGGAAAAAATCCCGAATAATCGGATCGGTCTGCCCGAAAACTCCCCGTCGGTTTCTTCGCACGGGCATGCTGCATCGGTCTTCTTCGGCTTCGGCGGCACGGAGGACATTTTGACGGATGCGGAGGGTGCGGGAAAACGAGAGGTCGACCTCGCGCAGCGGGGCCGGGGAGGATCCGAAATGTGCGGCGTCCGGAATCGGAGGCCGGCATCGGCAGCGGTTCGTTGTGTCGCGGCTGTTCCGGGGGCGTCGGTTGCAAAAAAAACGCCGCGGAAATGCTTCCGCGGCGTCCTCACAACCTGACTGAAAATTACGGAACCTATTTGATGAACAGAAGTTCCCGATATTTGGGCAGCGTCCACATCTGGTCGTCGATGATCTCTTCGAGCTTGTCGATGTGGCGGCGGATCTCCTCGAAGTAGACCTCCACCGTGTCGTGGTAGGCGATCGCCTTCGCGCGTGCGTTTTCGATGCGGTTGGCCTTCTTGCGCGCTTCGATCATCTCGATCGTGAGCGTCTGGATGGCGGCCGTGTGCCCCTGTATCTTTTTGAGCAGATCGATGTCGGCCGAGGCGTCCAGCCCGCCGATCTGCGCCATTTTGTATACCTTGTCCAGCAGCATCGCCTCGTAGCGCGAGGCGATCGGGACGATGTGGTTCATCGTCAGGTCGCCCAGCACGCGCCCTTCGATCTGGATTTTTTTGGTGTAGGTCTCCCATTTCACCTCGGTGCGGGCCTCGATCTCCACCTTGTTCAGCACGCCCGTGCTCTCGAACATGCGGATCGAATCGGCGGTCAGATAGCGGTCGAAGATCAGCGGCGTCGAGGTTTCGCAGTCGAGCCCCCGGCGGGCCGCTTCGGCTTTCCACTCGTCGGAATAGCCGTTGCCGTCGAAGTGGATCGGCTTGCACTCGCGGATGAGCTTTTTGAGCTCCTCGTAGATCGCCTTCTCCTTTTTCATGCCGCTCTCGATGTGTCGGTCGACGGCCTCCTTGAAGCGGGTGAGCTGCTCGGCGACCGCCGTGTTGAGCGTCAGCATCGCGTCGGCGCAGTTGTCCGACGACCCCACGGCGCGGAACTCGAAGCGGTTGCCCGTGAAGGCGAAGGGCGAGGTGCGGTTGCGGTCGGTGTTGTCGAGCATCAGCGTGGGGATGTGCGAGATGCCGCTCATCTTGAACATGTTCTTCGCCGAGAAGGTGATGGCCGCATCGCTGCGGCTCGCTTCCAGTTTTTCGAGCACGGCCGAAATCTGTGCGCCCAAAAAGGTCGAAATGATGGCGGGCGGCGCTTCGTTGGCTCCCAGCCGGTGGGCGTTGGTGGCGCTCATGATCGAGGCTTTGAGCAGGCCGTTGTGCCGGTAGACGGCCGCCATGACGTTGACCAGAAAGGTGATGAATTGGAGGTTCTCCGAAGGCGTCTTGCCCGGCCCGAGCAGGTTGACGCCCGTGTCGGTGCCCAGCGACCAGTTGTTGTGTTTGCCCGAACCGTTGACCCCCTTGAAGGGCTTCTCGTGGAGCAGGATGCGGAAGTTGTGGCGGCGGGCGATCTTGTTCATGATCGTCATCAGCAGCTGGTTGTGGTCGTTGGCCAGGTTGGCTTCCTCGTAAATGGGCGCCAGCTCGAATTGGTTGGGCGCCACTTCGTTGTGGCGGGTTTTGACGGGAATGCCCAACCGGAGCGATTCGTATTCCAGGTCGCGCATGAATTCGATCACGCGTTCGGGAATCGCGCCGAAATAGTGGTCTTCGAGCTGCTGGTTCTTGGCCGATTCGTGGCCCATGAGCGTGCGGCCCGTCAGCACCAGGTCGGGGCGTGCGGCCCACAGCGCTTCGTCCACGAGGAAGTACTCCTGCTCCCAGCCCAGGTAGCTGAAAACCTTCGTGACGTTGCGGTCGAAGTAGCGGCATACTTCCGTCGCGGCCCTGTCGACAGCTGCCAGCGAGCGCAGCAGCGGGGTCTTGTAGTCGAGCGCCTCGCCCGTGTAGGCGATGAACACGGTCGGGATGCAGAGCGTCGAGCCGACGATGAAGGCGGGCGACGCGGGGTCCCAGGCGGAGTAGCCGCGCGCTTCGAACGTGTTGCGGATTCCGCCGTTGGGGAACGACGAGGCATCGGGTTCCTGCTGGACGAGCAGCTTGCCGGAGAACTCTTCGAGCACGCCGCCCCGTCCGTCGGGTTCGGCGAAGGAGTCGTGTTTCTCGGCGGTTCCCCCCGTGAGCGGCTGGAACCAGTGGGTGTAGTGGTCGGCGCCGTGCTCCACCGCCCACTGCTTCATGCCTGCGGCGATGCCGTCGGCCACTTCGCGCGTGAGGGGCGTGCCGTGTTCCATGGTCTGGATCAGCGCTTCGTAGGTCTCGCGGTCGAGATACCGCCGCATGACGTTGCGCCCGAAGACCAACTCCCCGAAATAATCGGTCGAACGTCCGGCGGGAGCCTGTGCGGGAACCGCTACGTGGCTGAGCGCCTCTTCGACCATCCTGAATCTCAACGATGCCATATGAGTTTGATATTAAATGAAGGATCTGCGCCGAAATCGCAAGAAAAACATTGGCAGGGGCCCCGTCTTCGGCAGAATGCCCCGACGGGAAGGAACCAACTCAAAAAACCGCCGCTCCGCTGTTAACCAAAACAACACCTAAAACCTAAAAAAAACAACACCGGAGAGATTCGGATTTACTGCCCCTGCACAATGTATTTTGTTCTTCGGGAGCAAAGGTAATTCTTTTCCGTGAGGTTGATACTCGGAAATCGATATTTTTTCGGAAAAAGTGAAAAAAACAGAACATTTTCCGAAAAACAACGCTGTTTTTTGGCGATGAAGACTGAAATTTCGCGGGTTTTCCGGAAAAATGCACTCGTTTTTTGGCGAAATCCGATTTTTTGTGAAAATCGATTTTTTTGCAAAATTCAGGGATAAACAGGATAATATTGATCTGAATGGTGTATTCGCTGCTCCGCTGTCCGAAGAGCTGTTCCGGCCGGCGGTGCGTGCGGCCCCGAAAACCGTCCGCCGCACATGGCCGGCCGTATCCGCGGCGGACGGCCGTCTCCCGTATGCGGCAGGGGATGGAGCGGGGCTTTCCGGACGCTTGCGGGGCGCGGTGTTAAAAAACTAACACAAGTCTTGCCTCTTTCGCTTTTTTTTTATACTTTTACATGCTTTTTTTACGATAAAGTGAAATTTGCACGAGCGTTTCCGCCTCCGTGTCGCGGCCGAAAGGGCGTGCGGAGCGGGGAACGATTGTTGAAGACGAACCTAATCTCAAAATAATTATGGCAAATACCAAGCGTGAAAAGCTGTTCGCCGAATTCCCGCCGGTTCCGACCGAGAAGTGGGAAGAGGTGATTGCGGTAGACCTCAAAGGGGCCGATTACGAGCGCAAACTGGTGTGGCGGACACCCGAAGGGTTCAACGTCCGGCCGTACTATCGCGCCGAAAACCTCGAAGGTCTCAAATTCCTCGCCTCCGAACCGGGCGAATTTCCCTATGTACGCGGTACGCGGTGCGACAATGTGTGGCGCGTGCATCAGAGCCTGACGGTCAAGTGCCCCGAAGCGGCCAACGCCGAGGCGCTCAAACTGCTCGACTCGGGCGTCGATTCGCTGGGCTTCTCGCTCACGAAGGGGTTGTCGGCCGCCGAGGTCGAGACGCTGCTGCGCGACATCCACCTGCCTGCCGTCGAAGTGGTCTTTTCGGGCGAAGGCGTCGCGGACGTCGTGGAACCCGTATTGGCGAAGATCGAAAAGGAGGGCTGGCAGGAGACCGCTTCCGTGCACTTCGTGCTCGATCCGATCATCAACCGTCTGTCGCTCACCGGCGCGTTCTGCTCGCCCGGCGGGGAGAAGTGCTTCAAGATGCTGGCCGGTCTGGTGCGCCGTACGGCCGCGATGAAGGGCGTGCGCGTGGTGACGGTGTCGGGCGAGAACTTTTCGAACGCCGGTTCGACCATCGTCGAGGAGCTGGCCTTCACCCTTTCGGCCGGCCACGAATACCTCGTGCGGCTGATGGACGAGGGGCTGACCGTCGACGAGGCGGCCCGCAAGATCCGTTTCTCGATGGGCGTCACCTCCAACTACTTCATGGAGATGGCCAAGTTCCGCGCCGCCCGCATGTTGTGGGCCAACATCGTCAAAGGGTACAACCCCGAAAAGGGCTCGTGACCTCGACGTGGAACCAGACGGTCTACGACCCCTATATCAATATGCTGCGCGGCACGACCGAGGCGATGTCGGCGGCTATCGCCGGCGTACACTCGCTCGAGGTGACTCCCTTCAACAAGGCATACGAAGATCCCAACGAATTTTCGATGCGCATCGCCCGCAATGTCGAACTGCTGCTCAAACACGAATCGCATTTCGATCAGGTGGTCGATCCGGCCGGCGGTTCGTACTACATCGAAAACCTCACCGACTCGATCGCCAACGAGGCGTGGAAACTCTTCCGCGAAATCGAGGAGAAGGGCGGCTACACCGCAGCCTATGAAAGCGGCTTCATCGTAGAGCGCGTCAAGGCATCGGCCGCAGCCAAGGACAAGAACATCGCAACGCGCCGCGAAATCCTGCTGGGCGCCAACCAATACCCCAACTTTACGGAGGTCGCCGGCAAGGAGCTGACCGAAGCCGCCGTAACCCGCCCCGTGAGCGAAGGCAACACGCTGGCTCCCTATCGTGGCTCCATGGCATTCGAAGCCATGCGTCTGCACGTGGATCGCAGCGGCAAGGCGCCCAAGGCGTTCATGCTGACCTGCGGCAGCTTGGCTATGGCCCGTGCCCGTGCCCAGTTCTCCTGCAACTTCTTCGCATGCGCCGGTATCAAAGTAATCGACAACACGTTCTTCAAGTCGATCGAAGAGGGCGTCAAGGCCGCTCTGGAATCGAAAGCCGAGATCGTCGTAGTCTGCGCATCGGACGACGACTACGCAGAGGCGGCTCCTAAAGTGAAAGAGCTGCTCGGCGACAAGGCGATCCTCGTGGTTGCGGGCGCTCCGGCATGTATGCCCGAACTGGAAGCCCAGGGCATCAAGAATTTCATCAACGTCAAGAGCAACGTACTCGAAACACTGAAGTTCTACCTCAAAGAAATGGGTATCTAAAAAGCAAAAGTCATGAGAGCAAAATTTTCAGATTTAACATATGACGGAGGCGAGCAGAAGAGCTGCTGCGCTTCGAAAGGCTGCGGCCAAACCGAACCGTGGCTGACTGCCGAGCAGATACCTGTCAAGGGCTCCTACTCGGCAAAGGATCTGGAGGAGATGGAGCACCTGAACTATGCGGCAGGTATCGCACCCTTCCTGCGCGGTCCCTACTCGACGATGTACGTGATGCGTCCGTGGACGATCCGCCAATACGCCGGTTTCTCGACGGCCGAAGAGTCCAACGCATTCTATCGCCGCAACCTGGCTGCCGGACAGAAGGGTCTGTCGGTGGCATTCGACCTGGCGACACACCGCGGCTACGACGCCGATCACCCGCGCGTAGTGGGCGACGTCGGTAAGGCCGGCGTGTCGATCTGCTCGGTAGAAGATATGAAGGTGCTCTTCAACGGTATTCCGCTGGATCGGATGTCGGTGTCGATGACCATGAACGGCGCCGTGCTGCCGATCCTGGCGTTCTACATCGTGACCGGTCTGGAGCAGGGATGCACCCTCGATCAACTGTCGGGTACGATCCAGAACGACATCCTCAAGGAGTTCATGGTGCGCAATACCTATATTTATCCGCCGAAATTCTCGATGAAGATCATCGCCGACATCTTCGAATACACCTCGAAGAACATGCCGAAGTTCAACTCGATTTCGATCTCCGGCTACCATATGCAGGAGGCAGGCGCCACGGCCGACATCGAGTTGGCCTACACGCTGGCCGACGGTCTGGAGTACCTGCGTGCGGGCGTTGCAGCCGGTATGTCGGTGGATGCTTTCGCACCCCGTCTGTCGTTCTTCTGGGCGATCGGTATGAACCACTTCATGGAGATCGCCAAGATGCGTGCGGCACGTATGCTCTGGGCGAAAATCGTCAAAAAATTCAACCCCAAGAACCCGAAATCGTTGGCCCTGCGTACGCATAGCCAGACCTCGGGCTGGTCGCTCACCGAGCAGGATCCGTTCAACAACGTAGCCCGCACGGCTATCGAGGCGATGGGTGCCGCTCTGGGCCACACCCAGTCGCTGCACACCAACGCACTGGACGAGGCGATCGCCTTGCCGACGGACTTCTCGGCACGTATCGCCCGTAACACCCAGATCTACATTCAGGAGGAAACCAACGTCTGCCGCGAAGTGGATCCCTGGGCAGGTTCCTATTACATCGAAACCCTCACCAACGAGATCGCTCACAAGGCTTGGGAGCGTATCGAGGAGGTCGAGAAACTGGGCGGTATGGCCAAGGCCATCGAAACCGGTATTCCGAAGATGCGTATCGAGGAGGCGGCAGCCCGCAAGCAGGCCCGCATCGACTCGGGCATCGAGAAGATCATCGGCGTAAACGAATACCGTCTGGATCACGAAGCACCGATCGATATTCTGGCTGTGGACAACACGGCCGTACGCGAGAGCCAGATCAAGCGTCTGAAGGAGTTGCGTGCGAACCGCGACGAAGCAGCCGTGAAGAAGGCGCTCGAGGCCATCACCGAATGCGTCAAGACCGGCAAGGGCAACCTGCTGGAACTCGCTATCGAGGCCGCCAAGGTACGCGCTTCGCTGGGCGAGATTTCGGATGCCTGCGAGGTGGTCGTAGGACGTTACAAAGCAGTTATTCGTTCCATTTCAGGTGTATATAGTTCAGAAGTGAAATCAGATCCCGCATTCGAACACGCGAAGGAACTGGTTGCCAAATTCGCGAAGAAGGAGGGCCGCCAGCCGCGCATCATGATCGCCAAACTCGGTCAGGACGGACACGATCGTGGCGCCAAAGTCGTTGCGACCGGTTACGCCGACATCGGCTTCGATGTCGATATGGGTCCGTTGTTCCAGACTCCCGAGGAGGCAGCCAAACAGGCTGTCGAGAACGATGTTCACGTAGTGGGCGTATCGTCGCTGGCCGCCGGCCACCTTTATTTATTCGGTACGTTGCGGGGCGAAGCCTGCGGAGAACGCCATCGGCGGGCCTCCGCGGGCGGAGGCTTCGGCCCGCGCGGCGCAGAGGCCGCAGGTTATTCTTACGTTTCGTCTCGGCATAATCGAGTTGACGCTTGCTTCTGCACTCGACTTTTCGTACTTTGGCTTCGCCGAAGATACTCCGTCTCGGCATAATCAAGCTAACGCTTGCTTCTGCACTCGACTTTTCGTACTTTGGCTTCGCCGAAGATACTCCGTCTCGGCATAATCGAGCTGACGCTTGCTTCTGCACTCGACTTTTCGTACTTTGGCTTCGCCGAAGATACTCCGTCTCGGCATAATCAAGCTAACGCTTGCTTCTGCACTCGACTTTTCGTACTTTGGCTTCGCCGAAGATACTCCGTCTCGGCATAATCGAGCTGACGCTTGCTTCTGCACTCGACTTTTCGTACTTTGGCTTCGCCGAAGATACTCCGTCTCGGCATAATCAAGCTAATGGACGAATACCTGCTGGCAGGGTTTCTGCGCCGGCGCCCGGTGAAACTGGTGAAGTGTATCACCAACGATATTTATGTGCCGGCCGACTGCGATTTCGTGATCGAAGGGTATGTCGATCCGTCGGAGCCGAAGACGGTCGAGGGGCCGTTCGGCGACCATACGGGTTTTTACTCGCTCGAAGACCGATATCCCCGCTTCCATGTGACGGCCGTCACGCGGCGGCGCGATGCCGTTTATCCTGCGACGCTGGTGGGCATTCCTCCGCAGGAGGACGCCTATATCGCCAAGGCCACCGAGAAGATTTTCCTGGCTCCGATCCGGCTGGCCGTACAGCCCGAAGTGAAGGAGCTGACGATGCCTGTTTTCGGTACGGCGCACAATTTGGCCGTGGTGTCGATCGACAGACGCTACCGGGGACAAGCCCATAAAGTAGCGCAGGGACTTTGGGGGGCCGGGCAGATGATGTTCAATAAATACCTCGTCATTACGGGCGAGGATTGCGACGTGCATGATCCGGACCGGTTGGCCGCCTTGTTGCGCCGGGCCGAGTTCCCGCGCGATTTGATTGTAAGCGAGGGAGTTTACGACGTACTCGACCATGCGACCGCGACGCCCGGGTTCGGCGGTAAACTGGCGTTCGACCTGACGGAGATCGATCCGTCCGCTCCAGCGGAGGCCGTTCGGCTTCCGGAGCGGTTCGAGCTGACGCCCGGTCTGGTCGAGGTCGCGGACGGACTTGCCGGGAAGTGGGGGGCCTTGCTGCTCTTTGCCGACGATACGGTGGAACAGAAGCCGGATCTGGCCGCTTTCCTTGCCCGAAATCCGTGCCGGGGGATTCGCTATGTCGTTCTTTTCGACGGACACGCCCGGACGCTGCGCCCGGACGAGCTGCTGTGGCTCGCTGCGGCCAATACCGATCCCCGGCGGGATGTGGAGTGCCGCGACGGTGTGCTGTGCGCGGATGCCCGGAGCAAGCGGCCCGGCATTGCGGGCAACCCTTCGCGTTTTCCCAATGTGGTGACTTCGCTGCCCGAGGTCGTTCGGAAGGTGGACGAACGTTGGGCGGAGTATGGTTTGGGTGAGCGGCTCGAATCGCCTTCCGACCGTTACCGGACGTTGTTGTTGTCCGACAAAGCTGCGTGGTAGAGGATGGCCGGACTTTTCCAGACGCGTGAGCGCCGGGCGCTCGTGGTGTTCCTCCTGCTGGCGGGAGTGTTCGTCGCCGGACTGCTTCTGGCCGAACGGCGGGAGAGCGCGGTATCCGCCGACCGGGTGGAGGCGGAGATGGAAGCGACGGTTGCGGCGGACTCCGTGAGGCTGTTCGAGTTCGATCCCAATACGGTGAAGTATGCCGATTTGCGGCGGCTGGGACTCACCTCCCGCATGGCGGTCAGCCTGTTGAAGTACCGCGCAGCGGGCAAAGTGTTTCGGATCCCCGAGGATGTGGCTGCCTGCTACGGCATGACCGATTCGGTCTATTTTATTCTGGAACCCTATATTCGGATCGGGCGCGAGTATGCGCTGACACCTTCTCCGCGTCGGGAATATCGGGAGTATGTTCCGCAGGAGCCGAGGAGGATCGTGCCCCGCGAACGATTCAGGATCGATACGGTGTCCGCATCCTACCTCGCGTCGCTCGGTTTTTCCGTCCGTCAGGCCGAGGCTATTGTCCGTTATCGGGATCTTTACGAAGGTCTTCGGGACGAAGCGGGTTTTCGGGCTTGCTATATGATCGCCGATTCGGTGGCCGATCTCTTGCTGCCTTATGTGATTTTTCCGGAACCGGAGTCCGTTCGTTCCGGATTGATCGAACTCAACGGGGCCGATTCGGCGACCTTACGCTCGGTGGTCGGGATCGGTGAGAAGAGCGTCATGGCCATTATCCGATACAGGGAGCGGCTCGGCGGATTTTACAGCGTGGATCAGTTGACCGAGGTTCCGCAGGTCACGGAGTCCAATTTCGAGCGGATCGTGAAACAAATTTATTGCGATAGTTTCAAAATTCGAAAAATTGATATTAACTTTGCACCTCCGAGTACGCTCAAGGGGCATCCTTATTTGCCGCCCGCCGTATTCAGGAAGTTATTTAGTAAAAGACAATTGAAAGGAGGTTGGAGTACCGTCGAAGAGTTGGTTGAAGAGCACATATTAACCCCGCGTGAGGCCGAGCGATTGGCCCCGTATCTTCGGTTTACGGTACGAGAAGCCTCGAAAGACATACCGAACGGGGAGTCGGCGACGTCCGGATGGAGTCCCGCCCCGATACAAGACACGATCCATTGGAAAATAGAGTAAAAAACAATAAAAAAAGCAACGAATTATGATTATCATGCCGGTAAAAGAGGGCGAGAACATCGAGAAGGCCCTCAAGAAATTCAAACGTAAATACGAGCGTACGGGGGAAGGTCGGGTCGACGCACTCGAAAAGACCGTAAACTCGCTCAACATCAACGTCGGGAACTTGCAGTCGCTCATCGACGGCAAGCTCTTCATCACGGCGGTGACCGAAAATCCCGAAGGGGGGGGGTACACGCTTTCGCTCGTGACGTCTGACGGCGAAGCGTCGCAGATCGTCATCAAGGACGGCGAAGCGGGCGCGGCTCCCGCTATCGGCGTGAAACTCGATTCCGACGGGAAGTACTACTGGACGCTCGACGGCGAGTTCATCACCGAGGGCGGGAAGAAGATGCCCGTCACGGGCGACGACGGCGTAACGCCCGTTTTCAAGATCGAGAACGACACGTGGTACGTCTCCTATGACAAGGAGGCGACGTGGAAGGAGTGCGGCCCTGCAACGGGTGCCGCCGGCGACTCTTTCTTCTCGGATGTCTCCACGAGCGAGGACGGCCGTTGGGTCTATCTGACGCTGGCCGACGGCGAGACGGTGCTGACGCTGGAGATGTACAAAGAGTTCGGCATCGCCTTCGAATCGCTGCCCGAACTGATTATGGCCGGAGCGACGGCGGAAATCCCCTTCGTGCTGACGGGTGCCGACGACAAGAGCGTCGTCGAGGCGATCGCCAAGGGCGACTGGGAGGCCGAAGCGGTGATGGACGGCACGGAGGGCGGCAAGATCGTCGTGACGGCTCCGGCCGAGAGTTCGACGGGCCGCGTGATCGTGCTGCTGAGCGACGGCGAGTCGAAGACGATCATGAAGACGCTGACCTTCGTGTCGGGCGTGATGAACGTCACGACGCAGTCGCAGGAGGCTGCGGCGGTCGGCGGAACGGTCAGCTTCGAGCTGGAAACCGATCTGGACTACGAGGTGGTGATTCCCGACGATGCCAAGGAGTGGCTCTCCCGCGTAGAGACCCGCGCCTTGCGTCAGGAGACGCTGACCTTCTCGGCGAAGGCCAACGAGACGATGGAGGAGCGGCAGGCGAAGATCGAACTCATCAGTTCGGGTGTCGTCGTCGAGACGCTGCTGGTCTACCAGAAGGCGAATCTCGATCCGACGGCGTTCGTCGTCAAGGTCAATGTGACGGAGAGCGGCATGAAGAACACGCTTATTCTTCCGCTGACGGGTACGGTGGATGCCACGGTGGACTGGGGCGACGGCAAGACCGAGACCGTGACGGCCGTGAATCCCCAGCACGTCTATGAGCAGGAGGGCGAATACTACGTGACGGTGACCGGTTCGGTGACGGCGCTCGGCAATCGATTGACCAAAACCAGTCAGAGCGCGATCGTGCGTGTCATCCAGTGGGGCCAGCTGGGGCTGGAATCGCTCGAAGAGGCGTTCTACAACAACAAGGGGCTTACGCAGGTGGCACTGCCCGATGCGGGCGCTTTCGCCAAGGTGACCACCGTGGAGAATATGTTCTATAACTGTACGCTGCTTACGGCGGTTCCCGTCGGTTTGATCGACCAGTGTACGGAGTTGACCTCCGCCGCTTCGCTCTTTTCGGGCTGCTCGTCGTTGACGTCCATTCCGGAGGGCTTCTTCGATAAATGTCCGAAGATCGCTTCGCTGGCTTCGGCGTTCAAGGGCTGTAAGAAGGTGACGGAAATTCCCGCCGGCCTGTTCGACAATCTGACGGAGGTGACCGATGTTTCGGGCCTTTTCACCAACTGCACGGCGCTTGTTTCGGTTCCCGACGGCCTGCTCGACAAGCTGACGAAGGTAACGACCGTTTCGAGTTTCTTCAACGGTTGCTCCTCGCTGCGTACGGTTCCGAACGATTTCTTCAAGTCTCAGACCGAGGTGACCGCCAGCGGAATGATCTTCAAAGGTTGCTCTTCGTTGGAGTCAGTTCCCTCCGGGCTGCTCGATCCCTTCACGAAGACGACTACGATAGGGTCTCTTTTCAGCGGTTGCAAGTCGCTGGGTAACCTTCCCGAAGGATTGTTCGACAAGGTCGGGAGCAACGTAGATCCGTCAGCCAAGGCCGTGGATGCCTCCTATCTCTTCGAAAACTGTGTGAAAATGACCGATTTCCCGTCTCTGTCCAAACTTCCGAACGTCTCGAATGTGGCTTCGCTTTGGAGAGGTTGTACGGCCATGACGACGGTTCCTGCGGATTATTTCCCTTCGAGTTGTACGAATTCCATTTCGGTCGGAAACATGTTCAACGGCTGTACATCGCTCAAAAGCCTTCCTGCCGGCCTGCTGAAAAACATGACTGACATAACGACCGCTCTGTCGATGTTCACGAACTGCTCGTTGCTCGAAACGCTTCCCGAAGGGTTCTTCGATGCGATGGTCGGATGTACGAATATCAAGGAGATGTTCAAGGGTTGTACGTCGCTCGAATCGCTGCCCGCGGGGTTGTTCGACAAGATGACGTCGATCACCGCTACGGCTTCGGCCTTCTACGGCTGTACCGGCTTCACGGGCGAATCGCCCTACCTGACTGCCGAGGTCGAAGGCGCGCCGGTGAAGGTGCACCTCTACGACCGTCCCGATTATCCCGATCTCTTCGTAAAGGTGCCGACCAAGGAGTCCGACTACAAGGACACCTTCAAGAACTGTACGAAGATGGCCGACTATGCGATGATTCCCACCGCGTGGGGCGGCGTCAGCGACGGCACGAAGGCGAAGCCGACCATCGCGCTCTCTTATGCGCTTCCCGAGAACATGGAGTACCACGGTATTAATTTCACCGTCAAGGGTACGGAGTTCAAATCGGGTAAGTACATCGTCGGTACGACGGAACTCGTACAGAGCGTGCTCGACGAGTTCGACGGCGACATGGAGAAGGCGACCAACAAATACGGCATCGGGTTTACGGCGACGCAGCTCGAAACACTGATGTCGGATGCGGGGTTGCAACTTCCGTTCAATGATCTCGAACCGGAGACCGAATACATGCTGCTCGTGCGCGGCCAGAATGTCCACGGTCTGACGTTCGAAACGCTGACCGCCACCACCGCGGTTCGTCCGCAGGGCAGCGCCGACTACGAGCGTTATATCGGCACCTGGACCGTCACGACGACTTCATCGGAAGTTACCGGACAGCCGCAGACCTACACGATCCGCATCGAACCTTACCGCAACGACAAGAGCTACAAGGTCTATGACTGGGGGGTTACTACATTGGGCAGCAAGGAGGAAGATTTTCCCTTCATTCTGTCCTACAATGAGGCGGATGGCAGTGTCGGAATCAATTCCTACGAAGATTTGGGAATGTACGGATTCACCTACTATATCTATCTTCGTTACCGTTTCCTCAATGAGCAGTCGCAGCCGTCGATTTGGGTGTCGGAAGATACGCTTGTCTCAGGGGCTTATGACGCTGCTTCGAACGAAATCACGATCACTTGCGGCACGTTCAACGACAACAGCGGTATCACGCAGAAAATTACCGGCCTGGACTACGTCCTCTATACGGGAGGAAAGTATTACGAGGCGCAAAATCTGATCCGTCCGGGTTATCTGATCGGCGAAGGCGACAATGCGAAGGTCGACTACGGCGTAGGCCCCTACAAGTTGACCAAGGCCCCTGCCGCGGCGGCAGTCCCGGCGAAGCGGCCGGCGAAGAAGTTCGAGTCGCTGCGTCCCGCCTCCGAGACGAAACAGGCAGCCGCCGTGCCCCTCGGCGTCGGCCGTCTGTCGATGATGTCGGTCCATTGAGGGTTTTCCCTGTAAGTTGACGACTCCGTCCCGAACGATTTCGGGACGGAGTTTTTCGTTCGTCGCTTCCGGCTGTCTAATTTTTTGCATCGGAATAGCTGTCTCTGAAAAAAATATAACGGTTTTACGTTTATTTCAGATTCTTTTCAAAATTGGGTTCTATCTTTAACTCGATAATTGCAGGGTTCAAGCCCGATGTGAAATTAAAAAAACTAACTAATATGAAGATGAAAAAGTATCTGTTTTTACTGGTAGCTGTGGCCTCGTTGGGGCTGACGACGGGTTGCGATGACGATGACGACCGGACGGTTCCGGTTCCGGATGCCGTGGCGGACACCTTCGGCGGAATGTATCCCAACGCTTCGGACGTCGAGTGGACGGGGCGCAACGGGTATCTGATCGCGGATTTCAGGGACGGAAATACGGACATGCAGGCCTGGTTCACAGCCGGCGGAGACTGGCGGATGACCGAGACCGATCTTTTGTACGACCAGTTGCCCGAAGCTGTGCGGAAGGCTTTCTCGGCGAGCGAGTATGCCGACTGGCGGGTAGAGGATGCGGAGCGACTCGCGCGTGCGGGATTCGAACCGGTCTACGTGCTCGAAGTGGAGAAGGGGCAGACCGAATATGAGCTCTTCTATGCCGAAGACGGCGTGCTGATCCGTGCCGTCGTCGATGCCGATGACAACGACGATCGGGATGATTTGCTGCCTTCCGAACTTCCGGCTGCCGCGCTCGAATTTATCGCCGGCCATTTCACCGATCCCCGCATTATCGAGGTCGAGCGGGAGCGGGATGTGCTCGAAGTCGAAATCATAGAAGGTCGTAAACATCGCGAGGTATGTTTCGACGGCAAAGGAAACTGGTTGTCGACGCGAACCGAACTGCAACGGCAGGAGGTGCCGGCCGAGGTGCTCGCTGCGCTGGATAACTCGCAGTATGCCGGTTGGCGGGTGGATGATATCGATCATTTCGAGACCCCTGCGGATGAGTGGTATCGCTTCGAACTGGAAGAGCCGCAGAGCGATCGGGAAGTCGAGTTGCGTATTCGTCCCGATGGCGGAATTTTCTGATCCCGTCCTTTCCGGCGGCTTCGGGGATTCGAGCGGCCGTACAATCGAAAGAGGGTGTCAGCAATGTTGCTGACACCCTCTTTCGATGTGTCGGGGACGGGTCAGCGGCGGGTCTGCGTGGCGATCCGCTCGTCGAAATAGCGCTTCACGTCGTTCCAGCGGTAGTAGGGCGCCAGATCGCTTTCGAGGCGGATGCGCGACTCGCGTTCGTTGAAGAGGAACTTCACGAGCACGTCGCCGCCGTCGGGCCGGCGGAAGAAAACCAGCTGGATATTGGTGGCCATGGGCGTCACGCGCCAGCAGCTCCATGCCTGGTCGACCTTGCGGTAGTCGCTCTCGCGCGTGTCGCACCCTTCGATGCCCATGAGACCCACCAGCGGAATGACGTTCACGTCGTGGCCGTAGCGCAGCGATGCCGAGAGCGCGCCCGTTGCGATCGCCTCGTCGGCTTCGGCGACGAAATTGCGCAGCAGGGGCACGGCGTCGCTCAGTGCGCGGTGGCCGAATTCGGCCGAGGGGCCCTCTTCGAGGTACATCTGGTAGTTGCGCACGGCGTAGAAGGCGTAGAGCTCGTCGGGCGTGAAGAGGTCGTAGAACGAGCAGTCGAGGTAGTCGACATCCTGCATCACCGAGGCGACGCAGTAGAGGTCGTTCATGAAGCGGAGCTGCTCCTTGCGGTTGCCGACGAGCGAGGGGTCGGTCACGAGCGCGCGGACGAAACGCGAGGGGTCGATTTCGCGCTCGCGCAGTTCGGCGATGCGCTGTTTGATCTCCTTCTTGATCTTGTTCGCCTCGGTCATGCGGAACATGTAGTCGAGGTAGCGTTTGCTCGCTTCGCGCGTAATGTCGATCGCGGGATTCAGCTCTTTGAGCCGTTCGTTTGCGGCGGCCATGCTGAGCATGCAGCGCGGCACGAGCGTCGAACGGGCACGGATGCGGCACAGGCGGCCGTCCGCCGTCGAAAAGATTTCGGGGAAGGAGCAGTACATCCGTTCGGCGATGCCGCGGTGTTCGCGCACGCCGCGCGGCGAGAGGTCGCCGTAGCGGTGGCGGGCGTCGTCGGCGACGACCTCGATGCGGCGCAGGGCATCTTCGCCCAGCGGCGTGAGTTTACCTGCTTCGGCCGCCTTGCGGAGCTTTGCGCGCGGATTTTCGTAGACGCTCTCCGAGGCGTGCCAACGCGAACCGTGGCGGCCGTAGTGGCTGATGTAGAAGGGTTCGTAGCCTTCGGGCGCGGGCGTCGCCGCTGCGCGGGGGTGGTTCTCGTAGCAGTAGTAGAGCGCCGCCGTGCGGTTGAGGTCTTCGAGGGTCTGTTCTTTGGTGCTCTGCGCCGCAGCGCCGCCCGAAAGCAGCAGAACGGACAGGAGCAGCAGGATCGTTTGTCGTTTCATAAAGGTTCGTTTTTAACGGTCGTTTTCTCGCCTCGGCATAACCCGAACAAAGTTCGGTTCTGTGCTCGGCTTGACGAAAAGGTTGAATTTCATTCTTCGTTTTCTCGCCTCGGCATAGTCCGAACTGCGTTCGGCTCTGCGCTCGGCTTGACGAAAACGTTCGTTATCGGGTTTTATTCGGTTATTTTCAGAATGACCGCCGAGACGGGTTTCATCTTCAAGGTGGACAGCCCGTTTTTCGAGGTGTATTTCGCGCCGTCGCCCGTGCCGTAGACCGCTTCGGCCGCGGCGCCTTCCGAGGCGAAACGCGCCGTCGCACTCCGCTTCGACGGGTTGAGGGCGACGAGGTATTTCTGCCCGTCCAGCTCGCGGGCGTAGACCATGGGGTAGGGTTGCTCGACGTCGCTCACGAAGCGCCATGCGCCCTGCGTGCCGAGCGCCGGTGTCTGGCGGCGCAGGGCGATGAGCCCCTTGACGTAGTTGAGAATCGACTGCGGGTCGCGCTCCTCGGCCGCGACGGTGGGTCGTGCGGGCGAAGGATCGATCGGCAGGTAGAGCCGTGAGGCGTCGGCGGTCGAGAAGCCGGCGTTGGGCGAGTCGTCCCACTGCATCGGCGTGCGGCAGCTGCTGCGGTTGCGGCTCGTGTAGCTGCCCTCCTTGACGGGGGCGTCTTCCAGATTGCGCATCCCGATCTCCTCGCCGTAGTAGAGGATCGGTACGGCGGGCAGCGTCAGGAAGAGCGTGAGCGCCGTCTTCAACTGTTCGGGCGTATTGCGGTCGAAGCGGTTCAGCCGCCAGATGTCGTGGCTGCACGTGGGCATGGCGGCGTAACCCAGCTCGCGCGTGGCTTCGTATTCGATACGGTAGTTTTCGGCGAATGCCTTCACCTGCCCGCGTCCTTCGTAGTCGAAGAAGCAGGGGGTCTCTTTCGTGCCGCGGTCGTCGGTCTGGCAGACCAGCGTGCGGTAGATCTTGGTGCCGGCGCCGTTGTGGATCAGCAGGTCGATGTGGAATCCGGCGCGGAGCGACTGGCGCGGCTGGCTCCACTCGGAGATCAGGATTCCTTCGGGATATTTCGCTTCGAACCAGCTGCGCAACTCATGCCACAGGCGCATCGTACCCGTGTGCTGCTTGTCGTCGCCCTTGACCAGACTTTGGGCCATGTCGCAGCGGAAGCCGTCGACGCCCTTGTCCATCCAGAACGAGATGATGTTCTTCAATTCGTTGCGTACGGCCGTGGGGCCCGGATCGTCGTACCCCTGCTGCCAGGGTTGCGCGGGGTCGGGATGCAGGTAGCCGTAGTTGAGCGCGGGCTGGATGTCGAAGAAGTTCTTCATGTAGTTGCCGTCGCGCGCGGCGTCGCTGCGGACGAATTTCTTGGTCGGGAACGAATCCTTCGAATCGCTCCAGATATAGTAGTCGCTGTATTGCAGTTCCGGATCGGCTTCGGACGACTGACGGAACCACGGATGTTTGTCCGACGTGTGGCCCGCCACGAGATCCAGACAGACGCGGATGCCCAGGTCGTGGGCCTCGCGGACGAGCTGCACCAACTGGGAATTGGTGCCGAAACGCGGGTCGATCCGGTAGAAATCGGTGATGTCGTAACCGCCGTCCTCGAATTCGCTCCGGAAGACGGGGCTGAGCCAAATGGTGTTCGCGCCCAGGCTTTTGACGTAGGGCAGTTTGGAGCGGATGCCTTCCAGATCACCGATGCCGTCGCCGTCGCTGTCTTTGAAGGAGGAGGGGGTAGATGTGGTAGAGAATCCCCTCTTTGAGCCATTCGGGGACTTGCTGTGCGGATGCGGGCAGCAGGAAAAGCGCGGCTGCCAGTGTGAGAAGAGTGCGTTTCATCGGCGGTGCGTTTGGGGTTCGTGTCCGGCCGGTATCGACGCAGACGGGGCGGAGGCGAATCCCTCCGTCGGGCCGTTCGGGTCGTCCGGACCGGAATTTATTACCGGCAAAGATAGGTTTTATCGAGTGGATTTACAAACTGCCGAATGCCTTTTCCCGTTTTTTTCGTCCGGAAACGAAAAAGATTCGGGAATAATTCTTATCTTTATCGGGTCAAACGAAACATTTTCGTAAGCGAGCGCAGAAGTTGCCCGCAGGTTATGCCGAGCGAAGAAAATGAAGAAGAAATTCAACGTTTTCGTAAGCGAGGGCAGAAGCTGCTTGCAGGTTATGCCGAGGCGAGAAAACGAAGAATGAAACTCGACGATTTATTACATAACTACTAATAATTCATAGAACGAAAGCAAATGAAACGATTGACGATTCTTGCGACGCTGCTCTTCGCGGCGGTGTCCGTATCTGCGCAGGACTATCACATCAAACTGTGGGACAATACGACGGCTCCGACTTCGAACGGTGTGACGGGTGACGAATACGAGCGCAAACCCGGAACCTTGACCAACACCTCGTCGGCCGAAATCTGGATCTACAAGCCCGCACCCGAAAAGGCGACGGGGCAGGCGATCGTATTCTGCCCGGGCGGCGGCTACTCGCAGCTCTCGATCGCCAACGGCCACAATACCTGCAAGTGGTTCGCCGAGAACGGCATCGTGGGCGTGATGCTCAAATACCGTCTGCCCAACGGCCATTCGGAGGTGCCGCTCGACGACCTGGACAAAGCGGTGGCGACGGTGCGCGAAATGGCCGGCGAGCTGGGCGTCGATCCGCACAAGGTGGGGGTTGCGGGCACCTCGGCGGGCGGCTATCTGGCCGGATCGGCGGGCGTGATGTCCGAATCGAAACCCGATTTCATGGTGCTCATCTATCCGGTGGTGTCGAGCGATCCCGACAAACGGCATCTGGGAACCTTCCAGCAGCTCGTCGGCAAGGAGAACGTCGAGACCGAAGCCGCGAAGTTCTCGTTGGAGAAGGTCGTCGACAGCACGGCCTGCCCGGCGCTGATCTTCCACAGCGACGACGACAAGGTGGTTCCGGCGATCAATGCCGCGCTGCTCTATGAAAAGCTCAAAGCCAACGGCGTGAAGGCGTCGCTGCATATCTTCCCCTCTGGCGGTCACGGCTGGGGCATGAGCAAGAAGTTCAAGTATCACGAGAATTTCAAGGCCGCGACGCTCGACTGGTTGAAGGTAATCAACGCCGAAGCCGACAAGGCTGCTGCGAAGAACAAATAAGCGGGTTCAGACTTGCTGTTACTCCCGGGAAGGCCGATGCCTTTCCGGGTTTTTTGCGACTTGTTCGGAAAGTCTGAGCTTTTTGCTCTTTTTTGCATCGCAAAGTCTTCGATCTTCTTAAAAATCTTAATTTTAGAGAATCAGGTTGAACAAATATCCCGATAGAATGAAAAACAGGGTCATCACTCCGAAAAATATCCCTATCAAGCGCCATGTCATGACCTTTTTCAACATCGTAGCTTCCGGCAGCGACAGCCCGACGACGCCCATCATAAAGGCGATAGCCGTCCCTAACGGAATGCCTTTGGCCACGAAGACCTGGATCACCGGGACAATTCCGGCGGCGTTGGCATACATCGGTACGGCGCAAATGACCGCCAGCGGCACGGCAAACCAATTATCTTTGGACATATACTGCTCAAAGAAACCTTCGGGGACAAATCCGTGCATCGCCGCACCTACGCCGATACCGATCAACACGTACAGCAACACACCCCGCACGATACCCCACGCATCGCGTACGATGACGGGAAACCGATCGGTAAAAGGCGTGTGCTTTTCCGCCCAAACTTCCGAATTCGTATCGGACTGCGCTTGCAGTTGACATACCCATGGCGAAAGATAGCGTTCCAGCTTGAAGCGGCCGAGTACGAAGCCGCCGATCATGCCGAGCAGGATGCCGCTCACGACATAAATCACCGTCGTCCGCAGGCCGAACGAACCGAGGAACATTGCCACGGCGACCTCATTGACAAGCGGAGAGGTAATCAGAAACGCAAATGTTACTCCCAAAGGAATCCCGCCCTTGACAAAACCGATAAACAGCGGGATCGACGAGCAGGAACAGAACGGCGTGATAGCTCCGAACAGCGACGCGAAGAGGTATTGAAACCCGTATAGTTTGCGGGTCGCAAGGTAATGACGCAGTTTGTCGATAGGGAAATAGGCATTGACGACTCCCATCGCCAGGCTGATGAAAAACAGCAAGATCAGAATTTTGATGCTGTCGTAGAAAAAGAAATTGACGGCACTTCCCAGATGCGTGTCGGCGTTCATCCCGAATACGCCGTAGACGAGCCAGTCGGCAAATCGTTGGATCATCGTTTTAACAGAAATAAATTATACCGTAATAAATACCTACGGCAATAAAAAGCGTTCCTACAATCCGTGTAAGCCATTTTTGAATCGTCTGCATCCGGTTGTAGAAAGCCCCTATCCCGGCAACGCTGTATGCCAATATCCATGCGACGATCACCACGGGAAGCCCCGTAGCGACAGCAAAGACGGCCGGTAAGAGATAACCGCCCGTTTCGGCAGCCGACATCGGAATCAGTATTCCGAAATAGAAAACGCCGCTCGTCGGGCAAAATGCCAGCGAAAGAAGGACACCTAATAGGAATGCACTCCATCCGCCGCGTCGTCCCATCTGTTCGCCACGGCCTGAAAATCCGAATTTCGGCAGGTTCAACCTGTGGCCGAAAAGCATGAACAGCCCGATCAGAATAAGTGCCGGGCCAATCAATACCTCTCCCCATTTGCCGATCGCCTTCTGAATGGTAAAAACACTTGCTCCTTCTCGCAACACGGTAATCAGCACCGCACCCAACATGGTATAGGCGGCGGCACGTCCGAGCGTGTAAAGCAAACCATTGGAGAAAATGCGGCTGCGGTTTGCCATATCCTTCGAGATATACCCCACTGCAGCAATGTTGATAGCCAGCGGGCAAGGACTTATGGCGGTCAGCAGACCGAGCAGAAAAGCCGTTAGTATCGGAACGGTCGAACTGTCCAACAAATTCTGCAAATACTCCATACCTATTCGCCTATCTGTCTTTGGATTTCGGCCCGGAGTTCCGCTTTGAACTTTTTCGGATTCGTGCGGACGTTGGCAAAGGCGAATTTCGTCAGATCGGTTACGGTTTCTCGGCCGTCCCGCCATCTGTTCAGCAACAGCGACGACCACGCAACCTCATATTTGTCGGCCAATGCTTCGTTTTCCGGCTTTGCGATGTCGATCATACGGAAACGCACTTCTCCGGCTGCAACCTGTGCGGCAAAATCAGTTTCGATAACCTCTTTTACTCCGTTTTCGATAGCGATACAGGTTGCGCAACGTTTCGCGCCGTGGAAGCAGAGCACCTCGACGCAATCGCTTTGCGGCGTATCGGTAGGAGTGTTACGCGAATTATTTCCGCAGGCAGACAATCCGATGACTGCCGGCACAATCAACAGAATCTTTCTCATCCTGCTAATTATTCGTTAATAGTTTTTTCACCTCGTCGAGCGACAGCCGTTTTCCCTTTGCGACTACATTTTCGTCTACGGCCAATGCGGGCAGGGTCATCACATTGTAGGACATGATTTTCACGATGTCTTCTTCCTTTACGACTGTCGCAGCCAATCCCAACTCGGCGACTGCCTGCTTTACCGTTTCGTGGAGTGCCTTGCATCCGGCACACCCCGTTCCCAATACTTTGATCTCCATATCTGTCTATTATTAAATGTAGTTCGCCGAACTACGAACAAATTCCATAAAAAAACGCTTATCCGCAGCAGGAATCTTTGGTTTTGCAGTTGCGGAAGAAACCGTCGAAAAGGTTGCGCGCAACCGCCCAATTCGCATGGTTGATGCAATAACGTACTTTCGGAGCTTCGATTTCTCCCTGGATCAATCCGGCGGCTTTCAACTCTTTGAGGTGTTGCGATACGGTGGCTTTGGCGATGGGCAGCACTTCGTGTATGTCTCCGAAAAAGCAACTGTCCTGTGCGGCAAGAAATCGTAAGATGGCCATTCTTGCCGGATGTCCCATTGCTTTGGCGAAGCGAGCGATCTGCTCCTCTTGATCCGTATAGTTTTTTTGAATCATATCGGTTACTGCTGTTCGCAAATATACGAACAATATTTTGAAAAGAAAGAAAAATCGGATTTTTTCTGTTTTCGCCTATGAAGTTTCTTGTCGGACGGAAAACTGGCGGGGCTACTGCGGGATGAAGATGTAGGTGATCGTCCCCGTGTGGCGGGCGGGAGCCGCGTCGTTGATGTCGAAGACCGAATTGCGGGCGGCGCGCACCGCCGTCTCGCGCATGCAGTCGTCGCCTCCGGAGGCCACCGACGCATGCGTCACCTCGCCGGCGCGGTTCACCGTGATGCGGACGACGACCTCGCCGCCCCCCTCGCATTGATAGGCGGGAACGACCAGATGCCGTGCATGTCGCACCGGATCGACCAGCGAGAAGGAGACGGTCACGCGGCCCTGCACCTTGCGGTCGGAGCTTTCTCCGCGCTCGTCGGTCCGCTCCCGCCTGCGGCGGATGGCTTCGGCTTCGGCCAGTCCCCGTTCGTAGGCCTCGCGGTTGGCGCGCATCCGCTCCTGCGCGGCGTCGGCCGCATCGTTGAGCGCGGCGGTGTTGGTGCCCCGGTCGTCGCGCAGCGATTCGTCGAGTTTGGCGTTTTCGTTGGAGACGTCGTTGCGGATGCTTTTCCAGTCGATCGGCTCCTGTTGCTGCCGCCGGCGCACTTCGCGTTCGAGCCGCTCCTTCTCGGCGGCGAGCTGTTCGAGCTGCTGCAAATCGATGTAGAAGCCCTGCGCGGCGGGCCTGCCTCCGACGACGATCTTCGCACCGACGAAAGCGATGGCCAGCAGCAGGTAGGCGATCAGCGTAACGCACAGTCCCGCACGGTGATCGAACGCCCATTCGCCCGCATCCTCCCGGCGGTTGTCGAAGGGAAGACGCAGTTTGGGCCGTCTGGGCTCCGGTTTGGTTTCTTGCGTGGACATCGTGCAGAAGATTTTGCGCAAAAATAACGTTTTTTAAGCAAATATGCTTATCTTTGCGCACGTTTAAGGAAAATTAATTTCGCATGTCAACAAAACAACAAACCCTGAAAGGCCCGATCTCCTTTTCGGGTAAGGGACTGCACACGGGTGTCGAGGTGACCATGACGGTCAATCCCGCCGGTGTGGACAACGGCATCGTTTTCCGTCGCATCGACGTGGAGGGAACCCCGCTCGTCCCTGCGCTGTGCGATAATGTGACCGACACTTCGCGCGGGACGACCATCGAGTCCAACGGCGTGAAGGTATCCACGATAGAACACGTCATGTCGGCGCTCTGGACGCTCGGCGTCGACAATGCGCTGATCGACATCGACGCCGCCGAAGCCCCGATCATGGACGGTTCGGCGCGCGAATACGCCGAAAAGATCGTCGCCACGGGCCTCGTCGAACAGGACGCCGACCGCAAATACTACCAGGTGACCGAAAAGATGGTCTACACGATTCCCGACAAGGGCGTTTCGATCATCCTCTATCCCGACGAGGAGTTCTCCGCCTCGGTGCACGTCGACTACAACTCGAAGGTCATCGGCAACCAGTACGCCACCTTCCTTCCCGACGACGACTACGCCGCGAAGATCGCCCCGTGCCGGACGTTCGTCTTCCTGCACGAACTGGAACCGCTCTTCAAGATGAACCTCATCAAGGGCGGCGATCTGGACAATGCGATCGTCGTGGTGGAAAATCCCGTTTCGGACGAACAGCTGACCCACCTCAAACAGATCTTCCACAAGGAGGACATCTGCATCACGGGCGGCTATCTCAATAATCTCGAACTGCGTTTTACCAACGAGCTGGCGCGTCACAAGCTGCTCGATCTGCTGGGCGACCTCGCACTGCTCGGCATGCGCATCAAGGGTCGTGTCTGGGCATCGCGTCCCGGGCATTTCGCCAATACGGAGTTCATGAAGCAGCTGCGCCGCACGATCCGCAAGGAGGGCGAGCGTCCGCGCTACAAGTACGACTGCCGCAAGACGCCCGTCTACGACATCAACGACATCCGGCGTATGCTTCCCCACCGTCCGCCGTTCCTGCTGGTGGACCGGATTTTCCACGTGGACGACAACTCGATCGCCGGCATCAAGAACGTGACGATGAACGAACCCTTCTTCGTGGGGCATTTCCCCAACGAACCGGTGATGCCCGGCGTGCTCATCGTCGAGGCGATGGCGCAGTGCGGCGGAATCATGGTGCTGCGCAACATCCCCGATCCGGAGAACTACTCGACCTATTTCATGAAGATCGACGGCGTGAAGTTCAAGCGCAAGATCATCCCCGGCGATACGCTCCAATTCGAACTGCATCTCACCGAACCGATCCGGCGCGGGGTCTGCGTGATGGACGCCAAGGCGTTCGTGGGCGATACGCTCGCCTGCGAGGCGACGCTGATGGCGCAGGTGGCCAAAACGAAGAAATAGCGGGCGCCGCACGCGACCGGCCGCCGTCCGTGTATCGGCGCGGCCGGGCGGAGCCGAAAAACGATACTACATGATTAGCAAGTTAGCCTACGTTCATCCCGATGCCAAGATCGGCGGGAACGTGACCATAGAGCCTTTTGCTTACGTGGCGGGCGACGTCGTCATCGGCGACGACTGCTGGATCGGCCCCGGGGCCGTCATCAACGACGGTGCGCGCATCGGCAAGGGGTGCAAGATCCATACGGGAGCCTCGATCGCCTGCCTGCCGCAGGATTTGAAGTTCAAGGGAGAGTATTCGACCGCCGAGATCGGCGATTACAACGACATCCGCGAGTGCGTGACCATCGCCCGCGGAACGGCGTCGCGCGGCAAGACGGTGGTGGGCAGCCACAACCTGCTGATGGCCTATGTCCACATCGCTCACGACGACGTGGTGGGCAGCCACTGCGTGATCGCCAACCGCGTTTCGCTCGCGGGCGAGGTCGAGGTGGGCGACTGGGCCGTTATCGGCGGTCATGCAGCCGTGCACCAGTGGGTACGCATCGGCGAGCATACGATGATTCAGGGCGGCGCCCTGGTCGGGCAGGACGTGCCGCCCTTCATCACCGTGACCAACGAGAATCAGTTCGCGGGAATCAACCGGATCGGCATGAGCCGCCGCGGATTTACGCCGGAGCAGATCGATATCATCCACAACGCGGCGCGCATCCTTTTCCAGAGCGGCCTGAATTTCATGAACGGCTGCGAAGAGGTGGAGCGCAAAGTCTTGCAGTCACCCGAACGCGACCGTCTGGTGAAGTTCATCCGCGAATCGAAACGCGGCGTGAGCAAACAGTACGGCGTGAAATAGCAGGGCGTTCGGCCGCGGTGCCGGCCGTGCGATTGGCGAGGCGGATTCGGACGGTTTGTCCGATCCGCCTCGACGTTTTGTCGATTCCGAGCTCCTCCTGCGGCGTCCGGAGTGCCGAGAAAAAGGCGGACGGTTCTTTTTCGTCCGGTGCGTCGGCGGGTCCGAGTCTCAGGGGCGGGGCTTTTCCCGAGGCGGAGCGGCCGGGTCGGGGGTATGCGGTTTGACGGTTTTGCACTGCGCTGCGAAACTTGTACGGCAGGATTCCGGCGCTACCGGCTGGCCTTGCAGCGTCCTGCATCCGTCGGCGGAGGCGTCTCTCCGGATCGCACCGTGCCGCGATGGCGGTTGCGGGCGGCCCGGAGCCGGCGTTCGACGCTGTGCGGTGGAGTCGGAACGTCCGATCGAGGGGGAGCGGGTCGTTGCCGGCATTCGGGGGGCATTGAACCCGTTCGGATGCGGCGGGATTTTCCGACCGCGATTCTTCGCAAAGGACGAATTCGTTCGCCGTCCGATTCTTTTTTTCGATTTATTTTCATAACTTGGCTGTTGTTATTATTTTTGTCTCTGGCAATGTTTCGCCATCTCAACCGTGCGACCAATGGACAGAAAATCGGATGAATTGATTTTGCAGGGGCTCCGACAGGGCGATTGCAAGGCATTCGACGAACTGTACATGAGATATGCCCCGCGTGTGGAGGCGTTCGCCTGCTGCATGTTGAAGAGCCAGAGCGAAGCCGAAGATCTCGCGCACGATATTTTTCTGAAAATTTGGGAGAACCGCCGATCGATCGGACACATCCGTTCGTTGGGAAATTACCTGTTCCGAATGACCAAGAACGCCGTTTTCGACCGGTTCGAGCACAAGTCGGTGCAGGTACGCTACGAACGGCAGTGCCTTGCCGCCGGCGATTTCCTGTCGGACGACGTCGCTGCGAAAATCGCCTCCGAGGATCTGTTGATGATCGTCGAACTGGCCGTGGAGCGAATGCCCGAGCAGCGGCAGCGGGTCTTCCGTCTGAGCCGTTACGAACGGCTGTCTCATCAGGAGATCGCCCGGGAACTGGGGATCACTACCAAAACGGTGGAATACCACATCCGCACGGCGCTCGCCGAACTGCGGAAGATCATCGCCGCGATCATCGTATTCTTCTGACATTCCGATCTTTTATGCGGCCGATCCGGAGCAGCGATGGCGATCGTTGCTTTTTTTTTTGCGAAAAACGGTCCCGAACGGACTGGGGATGCCGCTCGTTTTCCCGTCTTATATATAAACGTATCGAAGAAATGGACATCGTAAGAAAAATCATACGCGCCTATCTGTACAACCCGATGCCCGAGAAGGTGCAGCGGCAGTTCCGTTCGTGGTGCCTGAGAGAGGAGGGTTCGCACGAGAAGACCGAAGCCCTGAGGGAGGAGTGGGAGCGGCTCGATCCCGCCGCCGTGCTTCCGACGGATGAAGAGGCGTATCGCGGCAAGCTCGCCCGTCTGCATGGGGAGATGCGTCCGCCGCTGAGACTCCGCACGATCCCGCTCTCGCGTCGCGCCGCTGCGGTCGCCGTCGCGGTCGTCGTGCTGGCGATGTCCGTCGAATTTTTCGTCGTGCGGCATCTGACGGCGGACAGCACCACGGTGCTCGTGACGGCCGAGAACAGCAAGGGACGGTTCACGCTGCCCGACGGATCGGTCGTATGGCTCAATGCGGATTCGCGTCTGGCCTATTCGAACCGCTTCGTCGATTCGGAAAAGCGCGAGGTACGGCTCGAGGGCGAGGCCTTCTTCGACGTCAGACGGGATACGCTGCGCCCCTTCGAGGTGACGATGGGCGGTTTGGAGGTGCGTGTGCTGGGGACGCGGTTCAATGCCAGCCATATTCCCGATCTCGGAATCGAGGAGGTCACGCTGTTGTCGGGCAGCGTCGAGGTCGGACACGACGGTTCCCGCGAGACGGTGCGGCTCCTCCCTGACCAGAGCTGCGCCTACGACACGGTGTCGGGGCGGCTGGCCGTCCGAAACGTCAGGGCCAGCAACTACGGCAGCTGGACGGGCGATTCGATCGTCTTCGACAACATGACGCTGGAGGACATCGCCGTCAATCTGGAACATTGGTACAACATCCGTATCCGCATCGATGACGGCGTCGACGCGTCGACGCGCATCTCCTTCACCCTGCGTCCCGAAACGCTGGACGAGACGCTGCGTATCATCGAGAATCTGACGCACTTCGCCTGCGAAAGGACGGACAGGCAGCATATAACCATTCGCAAACGATGAACGAAACCGATCCGAACCATGTGAAAAACCGATGAACGATTCCCGCACGGAAGCGGGCGGAAGACCCGCTTCCCCGAAAGCATTCAACATCAATCTAAACCAAACCAGTGTATTATGAAAAATGAAGGACCAAACGTCTTCGGGCGAATGCCCGCTGTCCCGAAATTTCTCGCGTCCCTGCTGCTGATGCTCGCCCTATCGGTTACGGCGGCGGCGCAGAACCGCAAAATTTCGATCGACATGCAGAACATCACGGTGAAGGAGTTCTTCGCCGAAATCGAGAAACGGAGCGATTACACGTTCGCTTACAACAATTCGGAGATCGATCTCGCGGCGCGTGTGAGCGTCCGGGCGGTGGACGAGGAGATCGTCGCCGTCGTCGACCGCACGCTCGCGCCTCAGCGGCTGAGGGCGCGTATCGAGGGTAACCGCGTGGTGCTCTCGCCCGGCAGGGCCGCGGTACCCCCCCCCTCCTCCGCGAAGCCCGTGAAGGCCGAAAAGACGATCAGCGGTCGCGTTACCGCCGTTTCGGGCGAGCCGATCGTCGGGGCCAGCGTGATCGTCAAGGGGACGAGCATCGGCAACGTGACCGGCATCTCGGGTGAATACACGATTTCGGCCGAACCCGAGCAGACCCTCTCGTTCGCCTTCCTCGGTTACGATACGAAGGAGGTGAAGGTCGGCAGCCGCACGACCATCGACGTCACGTTGACGGAGCAGAACAAACAGATCTCCGAGGTGGTCGTCGTGGGTTACGCACCGATGCGCAAGAGCGATTTCACGGGTTCGATCGCCAGCGTCAAGGCCAGCGAACTCTCCGCCACGGCGCCGACGGTGGGACAGTCGCTCGCGGGCAAGGTCGCCGGCGTCGAGGTCCACCAGACCAGCGGCGCGCCGGGCGACGGCGTCACGATCCGCGTGCGCGGCGTGAACTCGCTGTCGGCCAGCAGCGACCCGCTTTACGTGATCGACGGCTATCCCGCTTCGGAAGACGTTTTCATCAACCCGAACGACATCGAGTCGATCGACATCCTGAAAGACGCCGCTTCGGCCGCCATCTACGGTTCGCGCGGCGCGTCGGGCGTCGTGCTCATCACCACCAAGCGCGGCAAGGACGGCGAAGCCGCCAAAGTCAGCTACGACTTCTCGTACGGAATCCAGCAGCTCGACCACAAGGTGGACCTGCTGAACTCGACGCAGTTCCGCGACCTGCTGATCGACGCCCGCAACAACTCCTACCGCCTGCGCGCCACGGCCGCCGGCGTGTCGTGGAGTCCCTACGACGACAACACGATCCGCGCCGCCAAAGGCTTCTCGCTGGCCGAAGTGGGCATCCACCCGATGTTCTACGACTTCACGACCCGCACCCCCGTAACGCCGCAGTACGACACCGACTGGCAGGACGAACTCTTCTCCAACGCCGGCATCATGCGCCACAACGTGTCGGTCATCGGCGGCACGAAGGCCATCAAGTACATGGCCAGCGTCGGTTACATGGATCAGGACGGTATCATCGCACCGTCGAACCACAACCGCATCAACGCCCGCATCAACCTCGACGCCCAGATCACCAAGCGCCTGACGGCGAGCATCAGCTATTCGATGTACGATGCCAAGAACCGCGTCGTACAGGCCGAGGGCCGCATGATCAACGACGGCGTGATCCAGAGCGCGCTGATGTACCTGCCCAACCTGCCGGCCTACGAGGAAAACGGCGACTACGCCCGCAGCGCCATGATTAAGATGAAGACCGAATGGGGAATGAATTTCCCCGAGAACCCGCTGGCGATCGCCCACGAGCTGGACATCAACGAGAAGATGTCGCGCCACAACCTCAATGTCAACATGGTCTACGAGTTCATTCCCGATCTGAAACTCTCGGCGCGTCTCGGCCAGCAGTGGTACAACTACCGCTATTTCTACTATCGCCCGATGAGCATCGGACGCGATGCCGCCGTCGCTTACAGCGATGCGCTGAAACCCTACAACATCGCCCGCACGACCTCGACCTACGACGTCGACCGGCTGGGCGAGTTCACGCTCAGCTATAAGAAGAAGATCGGCCGCCACCATTTCGACGCTTTGGCCGGCTACACGCTCCAGAAGAAGACCTACGACCGGCTGGGCGTCGAGGCTACCGGATTCGCCGACGACCGCATCCATGAGGTGACGGCCCACGGTTCGGAGGCCACGGACGTCCAGCTCTACGACACGCGCAAGGCCGGTTGGGCGATGATGTCGTTCCTGACGCGCGTGAACTACTCGTTCGACGACCGCTACACGCTGACCGGCTCGTTCCGCGCCGACGGTTCCTCGCGTTTCGGCATCGACAGCCGCTGGGGTTACTTCCCCTCGGTATCGGCCGGCTGGACGCTCTCGAACGAACCCTTCCTCAAGGATGCGCTGGAACGCGTCGCTTCGATCCGTCTGCGCGCCAGCTGGGGTAAGAGCGGCAACAACGACATCGGCAACTACGCCAGCCTCGCCGGCATCTCGTCGGGCAGCTACGCCTTCGGCCAGACTCCCGTATCGACGACTTACGAAGGTTCGTTCGCCGATGCTGCGCTCGGTTGGGAGACCACCACGCAGACCAACATCGGTATCGACCTCGGATTTCTCGGCGGCCGCCTGAACGTGATCGGCAACTATTACAATTCGATCTCGTCGGACATCCTCTACGACTATCCGATCTCCTCGATCTCGGGCGCCACTGCAACCAAGACCAATCTGGGGACGGCGAAGATCCGCAACCGCGGTTTCGATTTTCAGGTCGATGCCCGCGTGCTGACCGGCAAGGTCAACTGGAACGTCAGCGCCAACATTTCGGTCAACCGCAACAAGGTCGTCAGCATGGGCGGTCTGGACGACATCATCTCCACCACCGAACGCTCCGTAGGCTCCCACATCACCAAAGAGGGCAAGCCCATCGGCTCGTTCTACGGCTATCAGGCCGTAGGCATCATGTCGAAGGCCGACTATGCCAACGCCCTGCTCGACCGCGACGTCTATCTGAAAAACGGCAACAAGTTCCCCGAAGGTTATGAACTGAAAGGGCCGGCGGTCTCCTCCTATTCGCTCGACGCGCTCTCCTACGGCAACGCGATCTGGAAGGACGCCAACGGCGACGGCGTCATCACCACCGACGACAAGACGATCATCGGCGACGCCTACCCCGACTTCACGGGCGGCTTCTCGACCAGCCTGTCGTGGAACGGACTCGATTTCAGCGCCAGCTTCGCCTATTCCTACGGCGGCGAGGTCATCAATTTCCAGGACTACTACCTCTACAACATGGAAGGTTCGGGCAACCAGTACGCCATCGTGGCCGACCGCTATATCTCCGACGAGCAGCCGGGACGCAACAACGTGCCCATCGCTTCGCGCATCTCGACACCCAACACGTCGCTCAAACTCTCGTCGTATTACGTCGAGGACGCCTCCTTCTTCCGCTGCGCGAACATCACGCTGGGCTACACGCTTCCCAAGCGTTGGATGAGCAAGCTCCACGTTTCGTCGTGCCGCGTCTATTTCAGCGGCGACAACCTCTTCACGATCACGCCCTATCGCGGTTACAACCCCGAAGTGTCGTACAAAAGCAGCAACCTGATGCCGGGATTCGATTGGGGGTGTTACCCGCTCGCCCGCATCTACTCGCTCGGTCTTAATCTCACCTTCTAATTTCGGACGATCATGAAAATCAAACAGATATTCGCAGTTCTGGCCGTCTCGACCTCGTTGATGTCCTGCAATTTCCTCGACGAGTTCGATCCCAACGCCACGACGGCCGGAAATTTCTACACCTCGGAGGCCGACATCGAAACCTCGCTCAACGGGGTTTATCAGTCGCTCGCGCAGAGCTACTACTACCAGTACAACTACTATTTCACCGACGTGCGGGCACACGTGACCGTCGTGACCGACAGCGGAGCCAGCAGCGGCATTCCCTATCAGTTCTACAACTATACGCTCACCGAGGAGAACCAGTACGTCTACAACCGCTATACGCAGCTGTTCAAAAGCATTTCGCGAGTCAATACGCTGCTTTCCCACCTCGACGACGTGACCTATTCCGCCTCCGAGGCGCGCGACACCTACGAGGCCGAAGCGCGTTTCGTCCGTGCGCTGACCTATTTCCATCTGGTGACGGAGTGGGGGGACGTGCCGCTGGTGCTGGAACGTCTGGATTCGAAGGACGAGGTGGCGGCCAACAACTACCGTCGCCCCAAAGCGCAGATCTACAAGGCGATCTTCGACGATCTCGATTTCGTGCTGGACAGCCCGCTGGCCGATTTCCAGCCCGCTTCGGAGTGCGGCCGGGCCAGCAAGGCCGCTGCGCTGGCGCTTTACGGCAAGGCGGCTCTGCAATGCGCCTGCGACGAGGATTTCGCCTCCGAAAAGAGCTCCTACCTGACCACGGCCATCGAGAAGCTCACCTCGGTGTGGGGGATGCGTCCTTTCGGCGAGCTGTCGGAAATTCCCTACAACCAGATATGGGACCTCTCCACGCAGAAGTCCTGCCCCGAGAACATCTTCCAGATCAACTACGTGCAGGGAAATGCCGATCTCGGTTCGATCTGGAACTACCAGTTCGGCCCCAGCACGACGGGCGTCACCTCCTATAAAATCGGCCAGATGCACAACATGACCACCGGAGAGGTCTACGAATCGTTCGATCCGGGCGACGTGCGGCGCAACTACCTGCGCGCGACGACCGTGGCCGGCGTGACCTACTATCATACGATGAAGTACGCCGATCTGGAATGCGGCGCCAACGGTTACGGCGGCAACAACTGGATCGTGCTGCGTTACGCCGACGTGGCGTTGATGCTGGCCGAAGCCTATTACTGGCAAGGCGTTTCGCCGACGGCCGAGACCTACCTGAACATGGTGCGCCGGCGCGCCGGTCTGGCCGACTGGTCGGGCAGCGATCTGCGTCAGGGCATCTACGACGAGCGTCTCTTCGAGTTCATTCAGGAGGGGCTGCGCTGGCAGGATGTGCTGCGCATGTACTCGAACGAGGAGATGATCGAGCATTACAACGCCGTCAATTCCAATTTCTCGGTGAAGGATCTGCTGCTGCCCATTCCCTACAACGAGCGGATTCTCAACCCCGAGGGACTTTACCAGAATCCCGGATACGGGGTGAAATGATTCGGAGACGATGATACGCCTGAAAAACATGCCGCATATGCTGTGGATCGCGGGGCTCGCCCTGATCGCCGCCTGTTCGGACGGCGGCGGGGAGGAGCGGCCCGGGCCGCAGCAGACCGCCCTTTCGATCGTCTGGACGCCCGAAGCGCCCGCGGCCGGGCAGTCCGTGCGCTTCTCGCTCGGCGGCGACGTGTCGAACGTCCGCAGTGTGCTGTGGATGTTCGGCGACGGCAAGACCTCTTCGGCGGCAGCCGGCGGAGAGGTCGACCATGCCTATGCCGCTGCCGGAGACTACACGGTGAAAGCCGCCGTCACACCGGTCGCGGGTTCGATGAGCGAACTGTCGCGATCGATCTCGGTGAGTGATACCGAAGCCGCCATGGTCGTGAGCAACGATTTTCCTGCGTGTCGGGAGGAGGTCGTCTTTTCGCTCAACCGGATGACCGGCGTCACGGGCGTGAGCTGGGATTTCGGCGACGGCAGCGAACGCCGGCAGACCGCTTCGGCTTCGGAGACGCTCACGCACAGCTATGCCGAGGAGGGCCGTTACACGGTTCGGGCGGAGGTCGCCTATGCCGACGGCGGCACCGAAACGCTGATGCGCCAGATCGAGGCGGCGGGACTTTCGCTGAGCTGGGCGTGCCGCAATTTCGATCCCTCGAAGATGTGGATCATGGCCCATCGCGGCAACACGAAGAACGGCTACGAACTGCCGCCCAACTCGATGGCGGCGTTCCGCCGCTGTGTGGAGCTGGGATGCGTGGAGTTCATCGAGACCGACGTGCAGATTACCAAGGACGGCGAAGTCATCTGTCTGCACGACAATTATCTGAGCCGTTTCACCGATTACAACGACTACGCTTCGGGCAAGGGCATGGTCGCCGATTTCACGTTGGAGGAGCTGGGGCGCTTCCGTCTCAAAACCACCGACGGCAAGGTTTCCGACCAGAAGATCCCGACGCTGGAAGAGGTGCTCATGGAGTTCCGGGGCAAGGTGTGGTTCAATCTGGACAAGTGCATGGAGAGCGACGTGAGCATCGAGAAGGTCTACGACGTGGTCGAACGCTGCGGCTGTCTCGACCGCGTGCAGTTCTACATCTCCGACGACACCGACCGCGCCGACTGGCTTTCGCGGCAGAAACCGCAGGGGATCATCGCGCCCCATGCCAACAAGGAGGAGGTGTTGACCCGGATGGCGGCCTACTCGCCGGTCTACATGATCCAGACCTCGACGCAATACGCGGGTGCCTCGTGGATCTCGTCCATCAACGCGCGGGCGCTCTCGGTCACCAATCTGCTCGACGACGAAGGGCAGGCGTTCTACAACGGCAACACGACCGTGATGGACGGTTTCGTCTCCGCGGGCGTACGTATGATCCAATGCGACTATCCCGCTGAAATGGACGAATATCTCCGGGGCAGGGGGAAACGCTAAACCTTAAAACGATAAAATACATCACAATGAAACGAATCCTTTCAATTCTGAGCGTCGCGACGCTCTTCGTGCTGATCGGATGCACGGACAGCAACGACGATATGGAGATCGTATACGACTCGATCATCGAACCCGATTTTACCGTCGCGGCCGCCGAAATCGTGGCGGGCGTGACTCCCGTAACCTTCACCAACACCACCTCCGTGGAGGGTACGACCGTCGCGGAGTATTTCTGGCACTTCGGCTTCTCGGGCGAAGGCAACTGGTCGGAAGAGGCCGAACCCGATCCGATCGTCTACAATCAGGCGGGCGAATACACGGTGACGCTCACGGCGTGGGGCGCCGACGGCAACCGCGCGACCGTGAAAAAGGTCGTCACCGTGCTGGCCGACAACGTCGTGCCGACGGCCGATTTCAGCTACTCGCCGATGATGGTCAACGTCGGCGACGAGGTGACCTTCACCGACAAATCGACCGATTCCGACGGCGAGATCGTCTCGCGCGAATGGGTGTTCCCCGACGGTTCGACCTCGACGGAGACGAATCCCCCCTACACTTTCACGCAGAAGGGCATGTTCCAGGTCAAGCTGACCGTCGCCGACGACCGCGGCGGTGAAAGCAGCGCGACCAAGTCGATCAACGTCCGCGACGGCGACGTGTCGGATTTCACGCTGCTGTGGTCGACCGAGGTCGCTTCGGCCGATGCGCTTTGCGATGCCAACGTCGTGACAGTGAGCGATCTGGGTTATGTTTATGCCGTGACCGGCGACGGCAAACTGGTGGCGCTCGACGCCGAGGGTGCCGTGGCGTGGGAATACGATGCCGCCGCGCAGGACAAGGTCAATCTCAGAAAGGAGATCGCCTACCCGTCGGTAGATGCCGACGGTACGGTCTACTGGGTGGCGCACGCCTACGGCGACGATTCGGCCGTCCCGACCGTCTATGCGTTCGAGGGTTCGACGGGCTCCGTGCTCTGGAAGAACCAGACGGCCTACGCCGCAGGCGCCCGCATCGCCTTCTCGACGCCGAGCGTCGGCCCGAACATGGTCGTCGTCGGCAGCCGGGGCACGAACGGCGCGATCCGCGGATTCGAGAAATCGTCGGGACGCAATACGGCCCAGGCCACTCCGGCCAACGGCGGCGGTACGTCGGGCACGATCGTCCTCAAAAACGGCGTGGTGATCTTCACCAATACGGCCCAATACGGCTACGGCATCATGGTTCCCGACGATCAGTTCGTTTGGAGCCCCGTTCCGACGGCCGATACGTTCGCACCCGGCAAGACGCTCTCGGCCGGCCGCTGCCAGCCCTGCGTCGGCGCCGACAACTGCGTCTACCTTCCGGGCAAGATCAAGGAGGGCAGCGGCGGTTCGTGGAACATCGCCTGCTTCGACTGCACGAATCTGACGGCCTCCTCGACCAAAACGCCCAAATGGAGCGTCGCCGTGCCCGACGGATTCGTTCAGGGCGGCGCCTCGCTGAGCGCCGACGGGCAGACGCTCTACATCGTGGCCGATGCGGCGACGCCTTCGACCGTCTACGCGCTCAGCACCTCGAACGGTTCCACCGTCTGGTCGTATCCGCTCGATGCGCACTGCAACAGTGTTCCGGCGGTGGACAACCTCGGACAGGTGCATGTCGCCACCGAGACCGGACACTACGTCGTGCTGTCGCCCGACGGCAAGCCGGTCTACGACGAACAGATCGCCGACATGTTCGAGGGTTCGGTCTCGATCTCCGAGTGGGGCTACTCCTACGTGCTGGGCAAAGACGCTTCGGCGGGCAAGCTCAAGGTCTACGCGGTGGCGCTGCCGGGCGTAAACTCCGCCGCGGCGTCGGCTTGGTCGCAGTACGGCCGTAACGCACGCCATATCAACTATCAGCAATGAACAACCGAAAAATAACCGACTGAAATGAAAAAGTATCTGTTGTTTCCGTTGTGCGCGGCACTCTGTCTGCTGGCGGGATGCGCCGACGATTTTCCGACGGAACTGAACCACAATTATTATCAGGACGACACCCCGCCCGCCGAGCCCGACATCACGGAGCAGACGGTCAAGCTCGGCACCTACAACCTCTGGATCTCGAACAAGGGTACGGGCGACTATGTCTGGACGCATCGCCGCGACATCCTCGCGCAGTCGATCGTCAACAACGACTGGGACATCTTCGGATTCCAGGAGGCCAACAGTACGATCCAGAGCGAACTGCCGACGCTGGTGGCGGGCAAGGGCGGCAACTACGAATGGTGGTTCGTCGGCCGCGATTCGCAGGACGGCAAGAGCGGCGAGGCGCTGGGCATCGCCTACGATCCCGACCGGTTCGAACTGAGCGACCGGCACTATTTCTGGCTCTCGCCGACGCCCGACGAAATGAGCTACGGCTGGGACGAGCTGGGCTATCACCGCATCGCCTGCTGCGCCGTGGTGACGGACAAGGCTTACGGCAAGCAGTTTTTCATGATGGTGACGCACATGCCGCTGGCCGACATGGCGCGTTCGGAGGCCGCGAAGGTCATCATCGAGCGCGAGCAGATGTACAACACGCTGGGGATGCCCTCGGTGCTGGTCGGCGACATGAATGCCACGCAGGACGACGCCGCTTCGGCGACGTTCCGCACCCATTGGGAGGACGCCTATCAGGCGACGGATCCGGCGTTCGTCGACGGTCCCGTCGGCACGTTCAACGGGCACAAGACCTCGACCGACCTTTCGGTCTCGACGGCCCGCATCGACTACATCTACACGCGCGGTCAGCTGTCGCTGAAAACCTATAAGGTGGACAACTCGATCTACGAGGGCATCTATCCCTCCGACCACTGTCCGGTGACGATTCAGGTCGATTTCGACTACGATGCGCCCGAAGCGCCCGAAATCGAGGGCAGCGGCATCGCCTCCGATCCGTGGAAGATCAGCTCCCCGGCCGACTGGAACGCCGTGGCCGAGTCGATCAACTCCGGTGCGGCCGACGCCGTATACCTCTCGACAGCCTGCTACGAATTGAGCGCCGACATCGATTTCGAGGGTCAGAGCGCCGTGCCCGTCTCGTTCGAGACCGGAAGTCTGGTCTATTTCGGCGGCGTGTTCGACGGCAAGGGCCACACGATCCGAAACGTGAAGACGACCGCGTCGGGCGAGTCCTTCGGACTGTTCGGCGGCAACGAGGGGACGATCAAAGATCTCGCGGTGGAGAACCTCGCGCTCTCGACGGCCTTCAAGACCGCCGGAGGCGTCGTCGGAACGAACCGCGGCGTGATCGACGGCGTCACCTTCCGGGGCGAGATCGTCGGTTCGGGCAAGGCGGCCGTGCTGGGCGGTATCGCGGGCCAGAATCAAGGCGTCATCATCAATTGCGGCAACCGCGGCGGCAAAATCGAAGCCGTCGAGCTGGACAAAGGCGTGAAAGGCGAGAACCTCGGCGGCATCGCCGGCCAGATCTCCAAGGGCAGCGACGGCAAGGGCAATTATATCGTCAACTGTTACAGCTGGATCGAGCGGGTCGCTTCGAACAACAACAACATCGGCGGTATCGTCGGCATCGTCAGCGACGACAGTTTCGTCGTCAACTGCTATTCGACGCTGGCCGACGTCTCCCAGAACGATTCGTTCGCCTCGTCGGTGGGCTACAACAAGAAGGGCAACGTACAGAACGTCTACGGTAACGAAGCCTGTCCCTCGGGCAAGAAGAATCCCGACTGGATCGTCGGCAACGACTCGAAGCAGGACGGTTCGGTATGGGCGGAGAGCCTCGGGCTGCTGCTTTCGCTCGACGAAATGAAATCGGGTTCCGTCACGGTGCCTTCGTCCGGACAGGAATGCGCTTCTTTCACGGAGGCGCTGAACGCCGGAGCCGAAATCTATGCGTCGACGCCGGCCGAGACGCTTCCGGCCAAACCGACGACGGCCGTCCGCAAATGGGTGGATTCGGACACCTATCCGGTACTGGAATAATCCGCATATCGGCGGAAGGCCGTGCCCCACGGCAGGCCTTCCGCCTTTTGTCAAATTTGAAAAAAAACGATTGAAAATGAAAAGTTTGCTGATATTATTCGGCGCGGCGGCACTCCTCTGCTCGTGCGCGTCGCAACCCGAACCGGCCGCCGGCCGCCGCACGGACCGGATTCTGGCCGAACTGCACGATCCGACGTCGAAGAACGTCGTGGTCGTCTCACACCGCGGCGACTGGCGCAACTGGCCCGAAAACTCGATCGACGCCATCGAGTCCGTGATCGCGATGGGCGTGGATGTCATGGAGATGGATCTCAAACTGACCAAGGACAGCGTGCTGGTGCTCTGCCACGACAAGACGATCGACCGTACGACCAGCGGAAAAGGCCGAGTCTGCGACATCACCTACGACTCGATCCGCCGCTGCGTGCTCCGTACGGCGCACAACCAGAAGACTGATCTGCGGATGCCGACCCTGCGCGAAGCGCTGGAAGTCTGCAAAGACCGCATCGTGGTGAACATCGATCAGGGGTACGAATATTACGACCTCGCACTGGCCGTCACCGAGGAGCTGGGCGTCACGGATCAGGTGCTCATCAAGGGCAAGCGTCCGGCGGAGGTCGTGGCGGCGAAGTTCGCCGCCTATCCGCACAACATGATGTACATGCCGGTCATCGACATCCTCAAACCGCAGGGACGCGAACTCTTCGAGGAGTACCGGAAATCGGAAAAGCAGCCGCTGGCCTATGAAGTCTGCTGGGACGAATATACGCCCGAGGTGGAAGCCTGTATGAAACGCATCGTGGACGGCGGTTCGAAGCTCTGGGTGAACTCGCTCTGGCCGTCGCTCTGCGGCGGGCTGAACGACGACCGCGCTTTCCGGGGAGAGACGGAGGAGGTCTACGGCCGGTTGCTCGACATGGGGGCGACTATCATCCAGACCGACCGTCCCGAACTGCTGATCCGCTATCTCGAATCGAAAGGACGCCGCGGGTAACGATACGATCATGAAAAAAGTGCTGTTCTGTATCGCCGCCCTCTGCGCGGCGACGACGGGTGGCTTCGCGCAGAGCTTCTCTGCGGCGACCTACAACGTGCGCCAGCTCAATGCCGGAGACGATGCGAGGGGCGACGGCTGGGAGCGGCGGCTTCCGGTGATCGCCTCGCTGATCCGTTACCACGATTTCGACATTTTCGGAGCTCAGGAGGTGTTCCACAGCCAGCTTCTGGATCTTCTCGCGGCGCTTCCCGGTTACGGCTACACCGGCGTCGGACGCGACGACGGGGCCGAGGCGGGCGAATATGCGGCGGTGTTCTACAAGAAAGACCGTTTCCAACTGCTCGACTCGGGGCATTTCTGGCTTTCGGAGGAACCCTCGCGTCCGAGCAAGGGCTGGGATGCCAAATATGTCCGCATCTGCTGCTGGGGCCGGTTCCTCGATCGGGAGAGCGGCGAGCGGTTCTGGTTCTTCACGCTCCATACCGATCACAAGGGCCGGCGTGCGCAGGTCGAAAGCTGTCGGCTGGTGGTCGACCGCATTCGGACGATGTGCCGCGGCGAGCGCGCCGTGCTCACGGGAGATTTCAACGTGGGCCAGACGAGCGAAAGCTATGCCGTGCTGCGCGATTCGAAGCTGCTGTTCGACGCTTGCGATCTGGCCGAACTCCGCTATGCCGAGACCGGCACCGAGAACGGCTTCGATCCCGACCGCAAGACGTTCCGGTGCATCGACTATCTCTTCGTGACCGAAGGATTCCGCGTGCTGCGCTACGGCATCCTGACCGACACCTACCGTACGAAGGAGCCCGCCGGTAGCGCGAAGCCCTACCGTGCACGGACTCCGTCGGATCATTTTCCGGTGCAGGTCGAACTGACCTTCGCCGAATGACGATCCCGCAACCTGAAACCATTTTCCGACAAACGAATGAGCATACTCTCTTTCTTTCGAAAAAGCGCGCCGTCGGCACCCTTCGCGGGAGACGACGCGGCGCGCATGAAACTGTATCGGAAACTCCGCTTCCAGAGTTTCATCGCCGGTACGGTCGGTTACAGTCTCTATTACGTCTGCCGCACGAGTCTCAACGTGGTCAAGAAACCGATTCTCGAAAGCGGGGCGCTCGACGCCACGCAGCTGGGTATCATCGGTTCGGCGCTGCTGTTCGCCTATGCCATCGGCAAATTCGTCAACGGCTTTCTCTCCGACCACAGCAACATCAAGCGCTTCATGGCGGCCGGACTGTGCGTCTCGGCCGTCGCCAACCTGCTGGTCGGGGTGCTGGGATTCGCGGGCGGCGCGGGCTTGGCGGGCAACATGACGCTGTTCGTCGCCTTCGCCGTGATGTGGGGCGTCAACGGATGGGCGCAATCGATGGGCGCACCGCCTGCGATCATCGCGCTGTCGAGGTGGTATCCCCTGAGCAAACGCGGCACTTACTACGGTTTTTTCAGCGCCAGCCACAACCTCGGCGAATTCCTGTCGTTCCTCTTCGTCGGGGCCGTCGTCGGCATCTTCGGCTGGCAATGGGGCTTCGTCGGCTCGTCGGTGGCGGGCGTGTTGGGCGTAGCGGTGATCGTCTTCCTGCTTCACGACACCCCTGAATCCAAAGGATTGCCTCCGATCGAGGTGCTGACCGGCGAGGAGTCGCCCGGACAGAGCCATGACCACGGTTCGACCTCCGACTTGCAGCGTTCGGTTATCCGCAATCCCTTCGTCTGGGTGCTGGCCCTGTCGAGCGCCTTCATGTATGTCTCGCGCTATGCCGTCAACGGTTGGGGCGTGCTGTTCTTGCAGGAGGTCAAGGGCTACTCGCTGGCTCTGGCCACACAGGTCATTTCGGTCAACGCGCTGCTGGGCATCGTCGGGACGGTCTTTTCGGGCTGGTTGTCCGATACACTATTTCACGGACGCCGCAATGTGCTGGCCTTCGGTTTCGGCGTGCTGAATACCGTCGCGCTGTGTCTGTTCCTCTATTCGGGCGACGGCATACTCGTCAACATGCTGAGCATGGTGCTCTTCGGTATGGCCATCGGCGTGCTGATCTGCTTCCTCGGAGGTTTGATGGCCATCGACATCGTACCCCGCGAGGCAACCGGCGCGGCCCTGGGCATCGTCGGCATGGCCAGCTACATCGGCGCAGGGTTGCAGGACATCGTGAGCGGGTGGCTCATCAACGAGGGAAAAACGGTCGTCGACGGCGTCGCTCGCTACGATTTCGAGGCCGCAGCCCTCTTCTGGATCGCAGCCTCGGCCCTTTCGTTCATCCTCGCGCTATGCGTGTCGAAGCGCTCGCACGCATAGCGCGCAGCCGAAATCTTGGGGAATCGTACCGTGCGGAATTTCCGGTTGCCGCGCGGTACGGTTCCTTCGTGTTCCGGTCAGGGGGCGGATCGGCCCTGCCGTGCATCCGCCGAGCGGATCGGCATCGTTCCGGCGAACGGAGGTGCGGAATTCCGAGGAAACGGCGGGAGCACGGTTTCCGACTCCGATCCCGGAGACGCGCCGTTGACCCGAAACCGCTCCGTATCGGAGGCTTTCCGAGCCGTTCGCGGCGGCCGAAGGGAGCGTCGGAACGATTTTTCTTCGTAAATATTTGTGGTAGAAGAAAATTTTACTATATTTGTGGCGTGAAAAGAAGCAGTAAGGGGACAGGAGTCCCCTTATTTCGTAAATATATCCGAAACGATTATGATCGATTGTCAGAAAATCAAGGCGCTTGCCGAGCAGCAACTCGTTGGTACCGATGTGTTTGTGGTGAGCTGTAAGGTTTCCCCTTCCAACGAGGTGGAGTTGCTGCTGGACAGCGACACCTCCGTGCAGCTCGAAACCTGCGCCGCCGTCAACCGCGCCGTCAACGAGGCGATGGCCGACGACGAAGAGGATTTTTCGCTCACGGTGGCTTCGGCCGGTATCGGCGAAGAGCTGAAATGCGAACGGCAGTTCCGCAAGCTGGTGGGCCGTCCGGTCGAAGTGCTGCTGTTGAACGGCACGAAGATCCGTGCGCTGCTCGATGCGGCGGATGCCGGGGGGATCACGCTCTCCTACGAGGAGAAGCAGGCGGTCGAGGGCAAAAAGCGCAAGCAGCTGGTGAAGGTGGTCAAACGCTACGCCTTCTCCGAGGTGAAATATACGAAGGAGTACCTGGATTTCAAGTAGACGGATCAAAATAATAAAAATAAGATAACGCAACATGGATAATCTGAATCTGATCAGCAACTTCGCTGAATTCAAGGAGCTGAAAAACATCGACAAGAGCACGATGATCGGCGTGTTGGAGGACGTTTTCCGCCACGCCCTGCAAAAGCAGTACGAGACGGACGAAAACTTCGACGTGATTATCAACCCCGAAAAGGGCGACCTCGAAATCTGGCGCAACCGCACGGTGGTGGCCGACGGCGAGGTGGAGAATCCCAACGCGCAGATCGCCGTCTCGGAGGTGAAGGCCATCGATCCGACCTACGAGGTGGGCGACGAGTATGCCGACGAGATCAAGCTCTCGTCGTTCGGCCGCCGCACGGTGCTGTCGCTGCGTCAGAATCTCGCGTCGCGCATCCTCGATCTGGAGAAGGCCAGCCTCTACGAGAAATATTCGCAGCAGGTGGGCGAGATCATCACCGGCGAGGTCTACCAGGTCTGGAAAAGGGAGGTGCTGATCCTCGACGAGGACGAAAACGAACTGATCCTGCCCAAGGCGGAGCAGATTCCCAACGACTTCTACCGCAAGGGCGATACGATCAAGGCGATCGTCAAGGCCGTGGAGATGAACAACAACCAGCCGCGCATCATCCTCTCGCGTACGGCCAACCAGTTCCTCGAACGGCTCTTCGAGCAGGAGGTGCCTGAAATCGCCGACGGGCTGATTACGATCAAGAAGATCGCCCGCATACCGGGCGAGCGCGCCAAGGTGGCCGTCGAGTCGTACGACGAGCGGATCGATCCGGTGGGCGCCTGCGTGGGTATGAAGGGATCGCGCATCTACGGCATCGTCAAGGAGCTGCGCAACGAGAACATCGACGTGGTGAACTACACGACCAACACCCAGCTGATGATCCAGCGCTCGCTCAATCCGGCCAAGATCTCGTCGATCACCATCGACGAGGAGAAGCAGACCGCTTCGGTCTATCTCAAACCCGATCAGGTGTCGCTGGCCATCGGCAAGGGCGGTCTGAACATCCGCCTGTCGAAGATGCTCACCGGCTACGACATCGACGTTTACCGCGAGGTCGAGGAGGAGGACGTCGACCTGAACGAATTCAAGGACGAGATCGATGCGTGGATCATCGACGCGCTGAAAGCCGTCGGATGCGATACGGCGAAGAGCGTGCTGGAACTTTCGGTCGAGGAGATCGCTTCGCGCGCCGATCTGGAAATGGAGCAGGCCCAGAAGGTGGTGGAGATTCTCAAAGCCGAATTCGAATAACGAGACAAAGAAAGGAGAACAGACAATATGGCAAATGAAAGAAGAATAAGACTCATCCAGGTTGCAAAGGAGTTCAATGTGGGCATCAACACCATCACGGACTTCCTGCAAAAGAAGGGGGTCAAGAGCGACGGATCGCCCAATGCGCTGGTCGATGCGGAGACTTATGCCCTTCTCGAAAAAGAGTTCGGCGCGGGCCGTGCCGTCAACAGCGAACGTGTCAATATCCGCGAGCGCATCGCGCAGAAGCAGGCGACCGTCACCCTCGACGACGACGCGAAGGGTAAGGGCGGAAAGAACGACGAGGAGTTGCTGGTCAAGAGCAACGTCATCAGCGTGAAGGACGAGGTGGCGAGCATGGGTCCCAAGATATTGGGCAAGATCGACCTCTCGGGCAAAGGCCCGAAGGCGGCTCCGGCTGCAACGCCGGCCCCGGCTCCGCGCCCTGCGGCGAAACCTGCTCCGACGCCGGCGCCCGCTCCTGCGGCGGTTCCCGCTCCGGCCGAACCGGTCGTGCCGACGCCCGTCGAGGTTCCCGAGCCGCAGCCGGCAGCGCCGGCCGTGACGCCTCCGGCGGTCGGGAAGCCCGCCCCTGCGGCGCCTGCGGCCCCTGCGGTGACGCCGACGCCCGCACCGGTACGGCCTATGGCTTCGGCCGAGGCGCAGCAGAAGACCTACGACGAGCGGCAGGCCGAGAAGAAAGACGATATTTTCCGTCCGGCGACCGAGACGCTGACGGGCCCTCAGGTGCTCGGCAAGATCGACGTTTCGGCCATGGTGCCGGGCGGCAAGCATAGACGCAAACGCCTGTCGAAGGAGAAGGTGGACGTCAACCGCGCGCAGCCTGCGGGCCGCGGAGGCGGTAACGGCGGCGGTTCGCAGGCCGGCGGCAATGCCTCCGGCAGGGGCGGCGGTCAGCCGCGTCCGGGCGATGGCCGCAACAAGAAGAAGGGCGCCCGTGTGGTGAAACCCGTCGTGCGTCCCGAAGTGAGCGACGAGGAGGTAGCAAAGCAGGTGAAGGATACGCTGGCACGCCTGACCTCGAAGGGTGCCAAGTCGAAGGGCGCCAAGTACCGCAAGGAGAAACGCGAGCTGGTGGCCGAACGCCTGAACGAGGAGATGCAGCGCGAGCAGAAGGAGCGTTCGATCCTCAAAGTGACCGAGTTCGTCACCGTCAGCGAGCTGGCGACGATGATGGACGTTTCGGTCAACGAGGTGATTTCGGCCTGCATGAACCTGGGCCTGATGGTTTCGATCAACCAGCGTCTCGACGCCGAGGCGATGGTGGTCGTGGCCGAAGAGTTCGGATATAAGGTCGAGTTCGTATCGGCCGACATCCAGGAGGCGATCGCCGACGACGAAGTCGACGACGAGGCATCCCTCGTGCCGCGCCCGCCGATCGTGACCGTCATGGGACACGTCGACCACGGCAAGACGTCGCTGCTGGACAATATCCGCAAGACCAACGTCATCGAAGGCGAGGCGGGCGGTATCACGCAGCACATCGGCGCGTACAGCGTCGTGCTCAACGGCCGCAAGATCACTTTCCTCGATACGCCGGGACACGAAGCCTTCACGGCCATGCGTGCCCGCGGCGCGAAGGTCACCGACGTGGCGATCATCATCGTGGCGGCCGACGACAGCGTCATGCCGCAGACGGTCGAGGCGATCAACCACGCGCAGGCCGCCGGCGTGCCGATGGTCTTCGCGATCAACAAGATCGACAAGCCCAACGCCAATCCCGACCATATCAAGGAGCAGCTGGCCCAGATGAACTATCTGGTCGAAGAGTGGGGCGGCAAGTACCAGAGCCAGGATATTTCGGCCAAGAAGGGGCTCAATCTCGACAAACTGCTCGAAAAGGTGCTGCTGGAAGCCGACATGCTCGATCTGAAAGCCAACCCCGACCGCAAGGCGACCGGTACGGTCATCGAGTCGACGCTCGACAAGGGGCGCGGCTACGTGGCTACGGTGCTCGTGGAGAACGGCACGCTCCATGTGGGCGACGTTCTGCTGTCGGGTATCCATACGGGCCGCGTGAAGGCGATGTTCAACGAGAACGGCAAGAAGGTGACCGAAGCGGGGCCCGCGACGCCGGTGCAGGTGTTGGGTCTCAACGGCGCTCCGCAGGCGGGCGATACGTTCAACGTGATGGACGACGACCGTTCGGCGCGTGAGATCGCCAGCAAACGCGAGCAGTTGCAGCGCATGCAGGGCATCATGACGCAGAAGCACGTGACGCTCGACGAGATCGGCCGCCGTATCGCCATCGGATCGTTCAAGGAGCTGAACATCATCGTCAAGGGCGATGTGGACGGTTCGGTCGAGGCGATGGCCGGCTCGCTCATCAAGCTCTCGAAGGAGACCGTGCAGGTCAACGTCATCCATGCCGCCGTGGGACAGATTTCGGAGTCCGACGTGCTGCTGGCCGCCGCGTCGAACGCCATCATCGTCGGGTTCCAGGTGCGTCCGTCGGCTGCGGCGCGCAAGACGGCCGAGAAGGAGGAGATCGAAATCCGTCTCTACTCGATCATCTACGACGCGATCAACGACATCAAGGACGCGATCGAGGGTATGCTCGAACCGGTGATGAAGGAGGAGATCGTATGCTCGGTCGAGGTGCTGGAAATCTTCAAGATCACGAAGGTCGGCACGGTGGCCGGATGTGTCGTCCGCGAGGGCAAGTTGCAGCGCTCGACGCCGATCCGCGTCATCCGCGACGGCATCGTCATCTACACCGGCAAGCTCGGATCGCTCAAACGCTTCAAGGACGACGTCAAGGAGGTGACCACGGGACAGGACTGCGGTCTGAATATCGAGTCGTTCAACGATATCCGCGTGGGCGATATCGTCGAGGGGTACGAGCAGGTCGAAGTGAAACGCAAATAATATCGATTGTTTAAATACCTAATCTCAAACTTAAAAAGGCAGTAATGAATACTCCGATCAAATTCACAACGGCCGAGGAGGCCGTGAAGGTCATCAAGTCGGGCGATCATGTCCATCTGAGTTCGGTGGCTTCGGCCCCGCAGTGCCTCATCAAGGCCATGTGCGCCCGCGGCGAGGCCGGCGAGTTGAAGAACGTCCACGTGCACCATCTGCACACCGAAGGGCCGGCGCCCTATGCCGACCCGAAGTTCGAGGGTGTCTTCCAGCTCGATTCGCTCTTCGTCGGCGCGAATGTCCGGAAGGTGACGCAGAGCGGCTACGCCGATTACATTCCGATCTTTTTGAGCGAAACGCAGAAGCTGTACCGGTCGGGTGCGGTGCCCTGCAACGTGGCGATGATTCAGGTCTGCCCGCCGGACAAGCACGGCTACGTTTCGCTGGGAACGTCGGTCGACGCTACGCTGGCGGCCATCGAATGCGCCGACCATGTGATCGCCGTGGTGAACAAGTACGTTCCCCGCGCCTTCGGTCAGGCGATGATTCCCCTGTCGAAGATCGACCTGTTCGTGCAGGACGACCAGCCGCTCGTCGAAGCGAAGTTCTCCGAACCGAGCGACGTGGAGAAGGCTATCGGCGCGCACTGCGCTGAGTTGATCGAGGACGGCGCGACGCTGCAAATGGGCATCGGAGCCATTCCCAACGCCGTGCTGGCGCAGCTGGGCAACCATAAGAACCTGGGTATCCATACCGAGATGTTCGCCGACGGCGTGCTGCCGCTCGTACGCAAGGGCGTTATCAACGGCGAGGCCAAGAAAACCGATCCGGGCAAGATGGTCTCGACGTTCCTGATGGGTTCGCAGGAGGTCTATAACTTCATCGACGACAACCCCGGCGTGCTGATGATGGACGTGGGATATACGAACGATCCCTACGTCATTTCGCAGAACGACCGCTTCGTGGCCATCAACTCGGCCATCCAGGTCGACCTGACGGGTCAGGTCTGCGCCGATTCGATCGGTACGAAGTTCTGGTCGGGCGTGGGCGGTCAGGTCGATTTCGTCTACGGCGCTTCGCTGTCGAAGGGCGGAAAGGCGATCATCGCCATGCCTTCGATCACCACCAAGGGCGTATCGAAGATCGCTCCGGTGCTCGATACTGGAGCCGGCGTCGTTACGACCCGCAACCATATCCACTGGCTGGTGACCGAGAACGGTGCGGTCGACCTCTACGGCAAGACGTTGCAGGAGCGCGCCCGTCTGGTGATCTCGATCGCCCACCCCTCGGCACAGGAGGAGTTGGATCGTGCGGCGTTCGAGCGTTTCGGTTCGCACCACCACTACATCAAGGGTTACATGCAGAAGTAGTTTCGGATTTCAGAGGAGGCTTTCCGTCCTCCTCGGTTCGCCCCGGCAGGGTCATACGTGCGTATGGCCCTGCCGGGGCGAACTCTGTCTGGGAGAAGTCGCCGATTCCGAAAAGCGATGGAGAAGGCCGGTTCGTCGCGGGTCTGAGCGTCCGCTCTTTCGGAGCGGGAGCGGCAAAAAGAAGGCTCGCTTCCGAGAAGCGAGCCGAAGAAGAAGAGGATCAATTGCCCTATTCCGCCTGCTTGTCGGAGACGTTCGATTTCCAGTTGAGCAGCGGGAGCAGAAATGAGATGACGGATGCTGCTATCCAGAAAAACGCCACGGGGGCGAAGTCATAGACTTTCGTGCCGTCGGCGGCGACGGTTATGTGTGCGTCGATGAGCCATCCTGAGGCTACGTCCTGAATGCCGGCTGCGCAGTAAGATGCTACTCCCACGACGCCCAATGCGGCGCCGGTAGCCTTGCGGGGGACGATGTCCACGGCCATCAGACCTCCGAGGAAACAAATCAGTACGCCGATGGCGATTCCGAAGAGTACCATCGCCAGCACATTCACCCACACCTCTGTACCGCCGTACAGGAACAATGTCAGTGCGACGGAATTCAGTATGCCGAATAACAGGGCGGGGAGCTTTCGGTCTCCCTTGCAGAGTTTGTCGGAGAACCAACCCGAAAGTACGGTTCCGAGAATTCCGAGCAGGGCGTTGATTGATACGATCGAGATGGCCTCGCTGTCGGAGAACCCTTTGGCTTCTTGCAGAAACAGTACGCCCCATCCGTTGATGGCGTAGCGGGAGATGTACATGAAGGCGCTGGCAGCCGCCAATATCCATACCGCAGGGGTTTTGAGTACTTGTTTCTGGATCTCCTTCACGGATCTGTCGGCTTGGGACCGGGACTTTTCATGCGCCAGAGTCTCGACCGGAGGCAATCCTTTGGATTCAGGGGTGTCGTGGAGCCAGCAGAGGATGACGATTACCCCGATGGCTCCCGCCGCTGCCGATCCGAAAAAGCCGGCCTGCCATCCGGCGAAGGTCACGATCGACCCTACGAAGAGGAATGAAAAGAACTCTCCGAGGTTGTGGCTTGCAGAGAAGAATCCGTAGTAGGTTCCGCGTTCTTTGAGGGGATACCAGCGTGAGAGGGAGATGATTGCCGGAGGTGCGCCCATCGATTGCGCCCAGCCGTTGAGCCCCCACATTACGGCGAAGGCGACGAAGACGACGGCCGTGGGGATGACCGACTGGGCGAGGCCCAGTACGCCCATCAGCGCGTTTGCCGAGGCCGAAACGACGAGACCCGTGGCCATGAAGCGTTTGATGTTGCAGTAATCGGCGATGAATCCGTTGACGAACTTGCCGACGGCATAGGCAAATAGGAGCGCCGACCCGATGACGCCCAGTTGTGAGGCATCGAGCGAACCGCTGTCGAGTATCGGCTTTTTCATGACGTTGAGACTCGTTCGGCAAACGTAGTATAGACTGTATCCGAGTGTCGCGGCGGTAAATGCTTGCAGCCGGAGACGGCGGTAGTATCTGTCGCACGCAGTGTCGTCCAGCTCCCGCTTGGGAGCCGGACGACTGATGCGATAAAATTCCTTGATCCGATTCATGAATTCCGAAGTCCGTTAATCGAAAAGACCGTTCAGCAAACGGGCGAGCCGGTATCCGGCTTTTCGGATTTGACTTTCGACCAGAGGCAGGGCCTTGTTCAGAAAGTCCTGTCCCAGTCGGGCGTCGGGTTTGGCCCATTCGAACTGCACTTCGCAGCATACGGCGGCATCGTGCAGCCAGTCGCGGGGCGTTCCGGCAGCGATGGCCTGTTTGTCGCTTTTCGGAAGACGGTCCAGTTCATCGGCCCATTCGCTGACCGACCAGATACGCGAGACGGTGATGATCTCGTTGTCCCAGACGCTGTGGACGTAGAACTTGTGCGCTTTGCGATATTTGTCTTCGAAAAGTACGTCGTATTTCATGTCGTGGGTCGCATACTTGATGTGCGCGGGGCAGTGCATGTCGCCCACCAGATGAATGACGTATTTGAGGTTGACGGCCACGGTGGAATCGCTTTGCTCCCGGTAATTTTCGAGGATGCGTATGGCGGATTCCAGTCCGTAGATGGCATTGCCGCGTTTCGGGTTGAGCAATTCGTCCGAGTAATGGAGACGGGCATCGACAGGCGCCGTGTGCCAGCCGTCCGTGAAGGCATATTCGGGGGTCTTGCGGTATTCGTCCATCCACTTGGCATAGTAGACGATCGAGTGCCCTCCGAGGTATTTTTCGATGCGTTTTTTCGCTCGCTTCGTCAAGTTGCGTTCGGCGATCTTGGCAATTGTCTCGTGCCCTTCGCGTCCCCATCCGAAGACGGGATCGGAGTAGAAAAGGGCGCTGCACAGTAGCAGAATCAGTAATTTTTTCATAAGTTTCAGCGAGTCAATCGTGCAGCCCCCGGCTGCGGAGATACGAGATCAGTAATTCAGGGCGGTCGGTCTGGATCAGGGTCGCGCCCATGTCAATCAGTTTTCCGTAAATTGCGGCAGGGCCGCCTTCAAAGGCCCTGTCGTCGTCCAATCCGCCGCAGAGCGAACTCCAAAGCGAGTTCACCCAGAGCTTCGAACCGCCGTCCGCGATGCGTTTCATGCAGACTTCCACCTCGGGCGTATATTCGTCCCAGCAGACTTCGTAGGCCAACGGCTGCTTTTCCGATTTCCGGTACTCCTCGAAGAGTTCGCGTCCCTGCGGTTTGAGGATGTCGATGACCGGCATGTACATCATGTTGTGCGGATAGGCGGCGAACTTCGCTGCCACGACCTCCGCCGGACGCTTGCCCTTGATGAGCACCTGATCCGTGACGCCCAGCTCCTCGGTGACGGCCAGCGCGAGGTCGTAATATTCGTACCCCTGATCGATGTTCACCACGATGCGGTCTTTGCAGACTTCCAGCGCTTCGCGCAGGGTCGGCATCCGCAGATCGTCGGTAACGACGTTGTGTGCCCGGCGTAACTTGCAGCGGCGGATCGAGTCGTAGGTGATGTCGCAGACACGGCCTTTTCCGCTGGTCGTACGGTCGATCGTCTTGTCGTGGCAGAGTACCAGCACGCTGTCCTTGGTCAGTTTGAGATCCAGTTCCATGATGTCGACTCCCATGCGGATTACGGATTCGATAGCAGGAATCGAGTTTTCGGGCCAGTTGCGCCAGTCGCCGCGGTGTGAGACGACCAACACTTTTTTCGATGCGGGATCGTGCAGTTCGGCGACGATCGCTTCGGCCCGGCCGCCGGTTTGCGACGGGGCGGTCTGTTCTCCGCACGCTGCTCCGGTGAGAGCAGCGGCGAGAATCAGCAGATGAGTGATTTTTCGTTTCATAGGTTATCGTTGGATGAAGACTTCGTTTTCTTATATCAGTTTCCGGCAGGACGATAGAGGATGTTCGCCGGAGTGACGTCGACTGCCGAGGCGTCGTAGGCGCCGAGATAGTCCATGTAGTTGTCGGCGTTGACGCCCGTCATGATGCAATCGCCTCCGTTGTAGGTTCCCACGTCACCTTGTGCGATGCAGTTTCGGAACTTCGCGGCTTTTTTACACTGTCCGAAGAAGGTTCCCTTGTAGTCGTTGTCGGGGCGGTCGGAGATGACACGGCCGTAGCTTTCGCATCCGATGAATTCGTTGTCGTTGTGGTTTACCAGACAGAGAATGCCGCCGGCGGCCCCCTTCGTACGGCTGATTAGATCGCCGCGGTTCACGACGTTGGTGAATTTGATTCCCGGTCCGGTGATGCAGGTGATGTTGCCGAGGCGGGCGTATCCCGATCTGGGAAAGGCGTTGTCGTTGAGTCCGTAGTTGGTACAGTCGGTCAGGTGCGTGTAGCGGTTGGCTGCGGCGACGATGCCGGAAGCACGTCCGACCTTTGTCGTGAGGTCGCCGCGGTTGATACATCCGTTGAAGATTACGGGGTTGGCCGAACTGGCGAGATTGGTGCTGAACCCGCAGATGCCGCCGACGTGTATGCCCGTCGCTCCGTTGCCGGTATTGCCGCCGTCTTCGGACGTGAGGGCGGCTTCGTTGGTCAGGCGGTCGAGTACGACGCCTTTGCTGGCGAAGGCGAGTCCGACCATGCCCATCGTCATGCGGACGTTGCCTGCCGAGCCGTCGAACGACATCGGGGCGTTGTTGACGATATTGCGCACGGTAGCGTCGTAGACCACGCCGGCCAGAATGCCGCAGTCGGTGCCTTTCGAGGCTTTGACCGCCAGCGAACAGGAGGCGTCGAAGACGAGATTTTCGACGACGGCTCCGGGGCCCAATGCGCCGAAGAATCCCCATGCGCGGTTGGGAGTCGAGTTGTCGCATACCATGTGGAAATTACGGATCGAGTGCCCCTGCCCGTCGAAGAAGCCCGTGAATGGACGTCCCGACTCGATCGTCAATGCGTTGGTGCCCGTCAGCGGACAGACCGCATCGCCGATCGGTGTCCACGTTTCGATGCCGGTCATGTCGATGTCGTTGAGCAGTACGACGAAGCCTCGTTCATCTTGCCAGGGGGCGAGACTTTCGCCCGCATTGACTGCCGCGGCGAATTCGATGAGATCGTCGGCCGTCTCGATACCGCCCGGAGACGCGAAGGCGTAGAGCGCTTTGGCGAGATGGCGGGCCGAGAAGATACCGTTCTTCTCGTTGTAGGTGCGTATTCCCGATTTGTAGATGTTTTTTGTGTAGGTTCTGCCGTCGGTCGTCGTGAGCGTGAGTTTCAGACCGGCCTCGGAGATGAAGCGCCCTACGGGGAACTTGATTGTCTGGGGACGGGTCAGATCGGCGTTATCGGGGAAATGCAACGTCAGTTTCGATCCCGTTCCGCCGGGGGCCGGCGTGAGGGTGAGGGTCGAAGGGTCGACCGTACCTGTGAAGGTCAGATAGCCGTCGAAGTCCTCCTGCGAGGCGGGTTCCACGGCGAGCGATTGCGCCGGACTATCCAATTCGCCGGCATCGATGCGCAGTTCGATGACCGAGAAGATATTGCGGAACGAGACATGGAGTGCACCCTCCGCAAGATTCTTATCGAGCGGTGTCCCGACCAGCGGTGCGCAGGCCGTGTTGGTCTGCTCCGTGCCTTGCAGGGTGATTGTACGCTGGGGTTCCACCGCAACGGTGCCTTCGACGGTCGTGACGGGATAGTAGGCCGTCAGCGGTTTCGAGGGGTCGTAGGCCGTGATCCCCGTATCGCTGGCGAAGGTGGTCGTGGCACCCGCTTCGGTAGCCGTGTAGACATAGGCCGTACCGTCGTAGACGACCGTAATGCGATCGCCGACTTCCCATGTGCTTTTTCCTTCGATGATGTCGGTTCGCGTTGCCGGAGTGCAGGAGGCCTTGATGACGAGTCCTGATGAAGCGTGAGGCGGAGTCGGTTCGCCGATTTCGGGATTTCGGGTGCAGCTTCCGAGCAGCAATGCTGCGCCGAATAGGATGATATATGTTTTTTTCATTTTTTCTGCAAAATTATTCTTTGTTCTGGTCCTCCTCGAATTCCGTGTCCTCGATGCCGTTATCGGGTCTTTCCTGCCCGATGTGGGACATGTCGGTGACGGCGTAGGGCGTAGTCAGGGCATAGCGCGCTGCTTGCAGGGCGATCGGGGCATTCGCCTCGGTAACAGGGGTCGAATAGCTGCCGTGGGTGGTATTCGATGTCGTATAGCGGAACGGATTTCCGTCGAGCGTCACACCTCCGAAGGCAGGCGAGATCAGTTTTTCGAATACGGCGCACGATGCGGCATAACGCGAAATGCCGTAGTCCATGTGGTACCCGTCGCGGGTCATGTCCATCGCGTTTTGGAGTTTCGACGTGCGGAGATTTTGCAGGACGGTGCCCGTGGCGATCACATCGTCGAATGCGACTTCGCTCATTACTTTTTGGCCTTGTGCGACGATGGCGGCGTACATGTCCGTCTGCGACGAGGCGAAGTTGTTGACGATCACCGTCTGTTGCGAATAGCTGACGAGTGCGGGATCGGCATAGGCCTGCGACAGAATATAGTAAAACCTGGGCATGGCGCCGGTTTGCGTTGACTTGACGTTGTCGATGAGTCCCTGCAAAGCCTCTTTCTCGGCCGAGGTCCACTTCCATGCGTTGACTTTGCCCGTGTGTTCCTGGATGGTCACGACGTCCCACTGCTCCGAAGCGGCTACCTCTTTGATCGTCTTGTTCATCGATTCGGTCCAGCCGGCCGCTCCCGGATTGCATTCGTAGCAACGGTAGTCGTTCACGGTGGCGAAGCCGTTGTTGTATTCGGGAACCGTACGCCCTCCGTAATACATGTGTGTCATCTTCACCTTGTCGATGCCCATGGCTTTCAGAATGCCGGGCAGATGCTCCACGGCATCTTTCGTAAAACTGTTCCCGATGAAGAGAATGCGCAGTTCCGCGTCGCCGCCCGCGCTTCCTCCGCCCGAGTTTCCGATTTGGTAGGCGATATTCGTAAGGGCCGATTGGTTCGCCCCTTGTTTCCCCAGGTAGTTGGCTTGCTCGGCATCGGCATAGGAGTCGAAAACGGGAGCATTGGCGTTGTAGGTTCCGACCTTGCCGCCGGCCGTACAGTCGGTCCATTGTGCCACGGCGTTGTTATACCCCCAGAATACACCTCGATAGGGGCTGTCGGTCAGGATCGTACCGTAGTTGGCGCAGTTCTCGAAGGTCGCGTCGCCTGCCGCCGACGTGATGCCGCCGCAGCGGGAACCGGTCGTCGAGGTGAGATCGCCGTAGTTCGAACATCCGATCATCGACGACCCTGCGCCCATGTTGCAGGCGATGTTACCCAAACGTCCCGCATCGTTTTTCGGACAAGTGTTCAGCTGCTTGCCGTGATTTACGCAGTTGGCCAGTTGGGTATAGCGGTTGGCCGCTGCGACGATGCCCGCGGTGCGTCCTGTCGCGGAGGTGATGTCGCCGTAGTTGATGCAGTCGGAGATGATGACTTTCTGCTGCGAAGCCCCGTCGTTGGTGGTGAATCCCGCAATGCCGGCGATGTGGTAGCCCGTGGCGCCTCCGTTCGTATTGTTGTCTCGGTTTTCGGCCGTGATCGTGCCGTTGTTGTTCACGTTGTCGATCGTGACGTTGGCTGTTTCGGCAAAGGCCGTTCCTATCAGGGCCATCGTGATGCGGACATTGCCCGCCGCACCCTGAAAAAGCATCGGAGCGCTGCTCGTGATGTCACGCACCGTAGCGTCGTAAACCAGTCCGGCCACTACGCCGTTCGATGAACCGGCTGTGGACGCGACGGTGAACGAACAGCCTGTGTCGAACGAGAAATTCTCGATCACGGCGCCGGGTGCCAAAGTTCCGAACAATCCGTATGTAGCCCCCTCCTCGCTGTTCGCAGCGACCATTTTCAGATTGCGGATCCGGTAGCCCTGGCCGTTGAAATGTCCTGCGAAGGGGGTTCCGGAGACCGTGAGTTTGTTGTTTGCGATGACGAAGGTCGCCTTGCCGATGGGTGTCCATTCGGCGACCTCGGACATGTCGATGTCGGTCAGCAGGCAGATCTCTCCGTTTTCGTTTTGCCATTCGCCGAGCGGTTTGCCGGAGTTGACCGCAGCCGCGAGAGCCACGAGATCGTCGGCCGTGCGAATGCCTTTGGCCGTCGAGACCTCGCCTCCGTACTTGGTATTGGTCACGCGCTCTTCGTTGCCGGCCTTGATCTTTCCGATATAATCCATGAAGTTCATTTCGTTGATGGCGACCATTTCGTAGTCGCCGCCGTTGTAGGATCCTATTCCGCCGCCTGCGATGTTGTTGTCCATCTTTCCGAGGCTGTTGATATTGGCTACGAGCGTGCCGCGGTAGGTCGTGAGGTCGGAGATTACGTTGCCGTAGTTGGCCGAATTGATGATTTCGCAGTCTGAGGCATTGGACAGACAGAGCAGTCCTCCGGCGTGGGATTGGGAGTTGGTCGTCACGACGTCGCCGTGGTTGGTGCAGCCGTTTATGATCGACTGGGTGCCGAGGATGCAGGTGATGTTGCCCAGACGTCCGCCCTTGGAGCCCGCATAGGTATTCATCATGTCGCCGTAGTTCTCGCATTCGACGATGTGCGTGAAGGTGTTGGCTGCGGCGACGATGCCCGAAGCGCGTCCTGTCGAAACGGTCATGTCTCCGTGATTTATGCAGCGCAGGAACCGATTGGCGAAGGTCGATGTGCGGGAGGTGTTCGAGAATCCGGCGATGCCTCCGACCTGAGTCGAGGTGAATCCGTTGGCGTTGGCGGCACCCGGATCCGCTTTCAGTGCACCGTAGTTTGTCAAATCGGTCAGTTGCGAAACGGTATCCTCGCTCGTGCCGGCGCCGTAGACGAAGCCGACGAGCCCCATGGTCATCAGCTTGTTTGCCGAGTTGTTGCCTTCGCAAATCATCGGTAGATAGCTGGTGCATTTCTCGATCTTCGAGTCGACGCAGGCGCCGGCGATGACGCCGGTCGAGGTCGTTCCGTTGCCCGAAACGGTGAACGACCCCGTATCGCCGCTTTCGGCACCCAATACGAGGTTCCGTACCGTGGCGCCTTTGAGGATGCCGAACAGTCCGTAGACTTGATTGTCCGAGGTGAGTGCTCCGGTCATCTTGCAGTTCAGCAGCGCGTGGCCCTGACCGTCGAACGTCCCTTCGAAAGCCGCACCCTCGACTTTCGATTCCGAAGCCGTGGCGACGAACGAACCGTTGCCGATGGGAATCCACGACGCGATCTTCGTCATATCGATGTCGTTCATCAATACGGCGGTCATTCGCTGTGCGCCCGTTCCGGCATTGACGTTTTCGGCGAATTGCACGAGTTCTTCGGCCGTTCGGATCTCGATCCGATCGCTCGTCGCCTTGGTGAAGAATACCGGTCGCAGTACCGTATGCTCCTGCAAGTCGTAGGCCATTGCGATCATGTATCCATCGTCGAATCCGGTCGGGAAGGTGACGGTGATCCGCTGCTGTTTCCTGTCCAGGACGATTTCGACCCCTTCGGCCTCGGCGATGCCGACCAGTGCTTCCGCGGCATGTTCGCCGTGGAGTTCATATTCGATGGTTGCGGGAACCGTCGGGTCGACGACGGTGGTGTTGATTGCTGTCGAGAGCGTGAGATTCAGGACCTGCTGGATGGGGAGCGTGATGACCTTCCCGTCGCCGAGCGTCAGCGACAGGTTGCCGTTGGCGTCGCGGGCAATATCCTTGAACAGGCAGCTTTCGCCGTCGTTGGCTTCGATCGGATCTCCTTCGGCGTCGTTCAACCGTTCGCCGTTGACGGTCCAGAATCCCTCGGCGTCGACCGATACTTCGGGCGTGTATCCGCTTACGGGCACCTTTTCGCCGGCTTTGTCGAGCAGCGGCGAAGTCTTGCCGTCAGCCGTTACGGTCCAGTAATATAGATTGTTCTGCGGGTCGAGTTCGATACCGAGCAGCGGGACGTTGAGCATCTGGTCGACAGTGGCCAGTACGATGCTCTTCTCCTCGTTCTTGTTGTCCTTGTAGGTGATGATATAATTGCCTTCGGAGTCTTCGGTCATCTCCGTGATGACGTTGCCCGATGTCAGTTCGCTCAGGTCGGCGAGTTGACTGTTGAGCGAGGCGATGCGGTCTTGAAGTTTTGCGATCCGCTCCTTGATGTCGTCGAGACGTCCGCTGAGTTGCGAATCGTCATAGTCGCTGCATCCGTAGACGAAGGTTGTCGCCGTGAGGAGCAAGAGATATAGAAATCGTTTCATGGATGTCTGAATTAAGCGTTAGTAGTTCTGCGACGGATCGAAATAATCGCCGTTCTTGTAGCACAGGGCGTTGTCGTTCGTGGCCTCGGGAGCGCTGCCCGGATTGTCCTTGTAGGTATCCCATTCGCCGACACGACCTCCCTTGGCGCATTGTGTGACGAGCTTCTTGCCGCTGTAACCGCAGGCCCAACCGGGGCCGTGTTGCGGTTCGCCGGAGGCGTAGGTGATGTTGGCCAGGATCGTTCCCTTGTTCACGCAACCGACGATCGTCGCCTGATTGTGGCCCACGAAGCCTCCCGTACGGCATCCCAGTTGCGAGAAGACATTGCCGTTGTTGGTGCAGTATTCGATGCGGAGGTTGTTGTTGGTAACCGTACCGCCGACCAGACCGCCCATGCGCTTATAGTTGTAGTAGTCCTTGCTGCCGCCGTATTGACCGATGGCATCGTCCTGTATCGTTCCGTTGTTGGTCGAGTTGGCGATCACCGTGCCGTTCTCTTCGGTCGTACTGCCGCCCAGCGTGCCGACCAGACCGCCGCCGCGTCCTGTGGGAGCGCTTATTTCGCCGTTGTTGGTGCAGTAGTTGAGCTTGGTTCCCGCACCGAGCGTGAAGGCACAAATGCCTCCGATGTTCATACCCGTACCCCCGTTAGCTGTGTTGGTGATGCGACCGGTCTTCACATCGCCGTTGTTGATGACGGCGTCGTCTTTCGTTTCGCCGCCGATGGTCGTGGACTTGATGCATCCGGCGATACCGGCGAGCATCATCAGCGTGGCGTCGGGATTGTCGCCCGTGAGGATCACCGAGACATTGTTAGTGACGTTGACGATCGTCGATCCTTCGGCGTAACCCGCCAGTGCACCGGCCGATACGACGTTCTGACTCGTACCCGCGAGGGTAATTTGATCCCCTGCGGCGCCCAGTTTGAGGTTTTTGATCGTAGCGTCCTTTATCGCTCCGAACAGGCCGTGGAGATGAGTCGTCTCGTTCTCGACGTTGAAGGTCCATCGGATTCCCTTGATCGTGAAACCCTGGCCGTCGAACACGCCCGTGAAGGGGTTTGTCAACGTATTGTAGGAGGGCGATCCGGTGGCCTTGCCCTGTCCGATCGGAGTCCATTCGGTAAGTTCCGTCAGATCGATGTCGTTGAGCAGCACCACCTCTCCCGAAGCGTTCTCCCAACGATCCGTGCTTCCGCCGGCGTTGACGGCCTTGGCAAAGGCCACGAGGTCTGCGCCCGTTGCGATGCCCGGTTCGGTCGGGGTGTCGGGAACGACCGGCGATTGGCGGACGCCGAGCGTTACGGTGATGCCGTAGGGGCGATTCGAGAATGTGATCGAGCCTTTGCGGTCAGCGCCGCTGTCGTTTTCATAGTAGTCGGCTACGAACGAGTGGGTCGTCGTGACCGTCTCCGCGCGTGTCTTGGGGGCGGGTTTGAGCCACGACTGACACTCCTCTGCGATCGTTACCTCATAGTCGATGTTGGCCGACACCCTGATGTCGAATTCCGTGAATTCGCCTTCGAGGGCGACCTCCGCTCCCGTTCCGAACTGCGGATCCCACGTCGGAGGGTCGATCTGGGCCGTTCCATAGGTGAAGAATAATGGTTTGAGAACGGTATTGCCGCCGGCCGAGGCGATGACGACGACATTGCCCTCTTCGGCATTTTCGTCCAGCTTCACCGAGATCGTACGGGTGTATTTGTCGATTTTCACCGTTACGTTCCATGCCGTGAAGTAGTCGACATACGCCGTTTCGGCTTCGCTGCCCGCTACGGTGTATTCGATTTCGACCGGTATCGAACGGTCGGGGACGGCCGTTACGGGAGCTGCATCGAACTGGATGCTCAGGGCTTCGAACACCGGAATCTCGAAGGTGCTTCCGTCGGCGAGCGTGAAGCGGACCATACCGCTCTCTTCGTCGGTCTCCACCTTCTGGAAGAGGGTGTTGCTGACATCGTTGGCCAGTATGGGATTGCCTTCCTTGTCCGTGAGACGCTGGCCGTCGACGATCCAGAATCCTTCGGCATCGATGTCCATCGCGGGAGGTACGCCGCCCACGGGCATCATCTTGCCCTCCTTGTCGAGCAGCCACTGATAGGTCTTGCCGTTGTCGGCGGTCGTGCGCCAGTAGAGTTTCCCGTCGGTGAATTCGCCGGCACCGACGATCGGAGCGGTTACCACGTCGTCCTGCGTGGCGAGGGTAACGGTCTTCGTTTCGCCGCCGTGGTCGCGGTAGCTGATGACGTAGTTGCCCTCGTCGTCCTGTTTGAGGTAGGAGATGAAGCTGCTGTTGATCAACGCCGAAAGCGAATTCATCTCTTCGTTCAGTCGCTCGACACGCTTTTCGGTCTCCGTGAGTTCCTGCTCGATGGCATCGATGTTTTGCCGCAGCTCTCCGTCGTCGTATTCGTCGCATCCCCAAAGAAGAACGAAACATGCGGCGAGCGATATGATGTTCGAAAACTTTCTCATTTTTCTTGCTGTTTATGGGATTATTGTTTGATCCGCACGTGGAGGTAGTTCATGCACGAGCGTTCGCCTTTCGCATCGGACGGCTGGTTGACCACCTTGCCGGCGCCGTCGGTGTAGAGCCACATGGCCGTCGAACCGCCGCCGTCGAATCTCGTTACGTTCCAGCAGTCGAATTTTTGGGCGATGCGGACCATTTCATAGAATTTTACGCCCATCGAAATCCAGTCCTGACGGCCGTCGATGACGAAGAAGCAGACTTTCGTTCCGGCCTTGTCGATGCCCACGTAAGTCATCGGGTCGTATTTGTCTGTGTCGAAACTCTTGTCTTCGCCGTCGACCATGAACTGATACATCGTGGAGTTCTGTGTCAGAATAGGGGTCGAGATTCCGTTGACCGTCACGTCTGCGCGGATGCGGAGCGTCGAACCCACGGAGAGTTTTCCGGCGAGCGTTTCGGCCGTCGCGCCGGTGAGCTGTACGGCCCATTCGTCGAGGGCCGTCAGATAGGGCGCTTCGGCGAGCTCCGTCGAACGACCGTCCGCGATCTGGGTTACAGTGGCTTCGAACCAGCCGTCGTTGACCGTCACGGGATTGCCCGACTTGTTTTTCGCGACGACGTAGAGCGCCTTTTTGGAGAGCGTATTGGTCAGCGAGGGAGCGTCGGGATGGGGTATTTTCTTGTACCGTGCAGTATAGAGGTTGGCTTCTTGCAACGTGCTGCCCGAACGCAGGATCGTGTCGTTGATCGAGTGGTATTCGTATTCCGTACCGCCGACTTCGATTTTGCCGGAGAAGGTCTTTTTGCCGCAGCTCACCGTACGATCCTTGAAGAAAGTGAAGGCATTCGCATGGTTGGTCAGCGACGTGCGGACGCTCTTGTTGTTGACGAAGTCGGGGCGTCCCTCCTCGATGTGCAGTCCGCGGGGGAATCCGTCATGCGAATTGAAGAAGCCCGAATTGATGCCGGCGATGATATTTTGTCCTTCGGCACGCTTCCGGTTGCAGTTTTCCGAAAGTGTCTCGCGGATGTTTTTGCCGTTGTTGCTGTTGTTGTTGCCGTTGGGATTGGGTACGAGGTCGTCGGCCATCGAGGTGGATATCTCCACGGCGTCGTTCGTCAGGTCGAGTTCCAGTACGTGCATTTTGCGCGGTAGGTTGGTGAATTCGTAGTAGGTGTATTTCACTCCGGGGTGAAGTGCGACGGTCTGTTTGAGCTCCCAATCGTAGTAGGACGGAAGCGTCCAGTCCACGGTGTTTTCCTCTGTGTCGTAGTTCGAACGTTTGTGACAGACGGCCGAGGTGTGCATGGCTGCGGGAGCCGTCGTCGGGGAGTCTTTGTACGTGTCGTAATCGCCGACGAATCCGTGTCCGATGCAGTCCGAGATGAGAGATGCACTCTTGTTATAGCCGCAGGCCCATCCGGGACCGTGATAGTCCGAACCGGCGACGGTCACGTTGCCGATGATGGCGCCGGTGTTCTTGCAGGTGCGGATCGTGCCGGCATTGTGCCCCACGAATCCGCCCGTACGGCAGCCGAGGTGCGAGATGACGTTTCCGGAATTGGTACAGTTCTCGATGATGCACTCCGCCGAGGTCGAACCTCCGACCAGACCGCCCATGCGTTTGATGCCGTATTTGTCCTTCTGTCCGGCGTACTGTCCGACTGCGTCGTCTTCGACGAGTCCGGCGTTCGTCGAGTTGGCGATGGTTCCCTTCTCGAAGGTTCCGGCCAGCCCTCCGCCGCGTCCGGAGGGTGCGTTCACGCGTCCGTTGTTGGTGCAGTGACCCATGAAGTTGCCGTCTGTATTTTTGATGTACGCACAGATGCCGGCTACCTGCATGCCTTTACCTCCGTTTCCGGTGTTGGCGATCGCTCCTGAGGTGATGTCGCCGTTATTGGTACACCCTGCTTCGGCGGATTGTCCGCCGAGAGTCGTTCCGGACATCTGTCCGACGATGCCGGCGAGCATCACCGGCGTGTCGGCGGGGTCTTCGCCTTCGAACGAGATCGAGACGTTGTTGGCGACGTTTTCGATGACCGATTCCGTAGCGAACGCCGCTACGCCCGCGATGGCCGTACCGGCTGCGGCAGTCCCCCGGACGATGATCCGATCGCCCGAGCCGCCGACCGTGAGATTCCGGACGGAGGCCTGATTCAGTACGCCGAACAGACCGTGTGCCGTCGATTTCGCGGCATCGGCCGTCCATGCGATGTTGCGGATCGTATGGCCTTTGCCGTTGAACTTGCCGGAGAAGGGGTGTTCGGTCGTTCCGATGGCGGTCCATTCGGTGATCCCGTTCATGTCGACATCGTCCAGCAGAACGACGTCGCCGGTTTCATCGCGATAGCGGTCATAGTTGCGCCCCGTATTTACGGCCCGGGCGAATTCGCGCAGGTCGTCCGCGGTTTTGATACCGTAATATTCGGGTTTGGCGCTCGCCGACGCCAGACGCACCATGCGGATCAGCACGTTCTCTTGCAGGTCGCAGAGCATCAGGGCGAAGCATCCTTCTTCGAAAGGCGCTTCGAAGGTTACGACGACGGTTTCGGCCGAGGTGTCGACTACGGCCGCGAGCTGCTCGCAGCGCACTATTTTCAGGATCGCTTCGTCGGCCTTTTCGCCCGTGATCTCGTAACCGATCGTGAGTGGCTGCGAAACGTCTTCGACGGTGTACTCGTCGTCGAAGGCGGTGTCGCCGATCTTGAAGACGATGTTGAAGGCGTCGAATATCGGTGCGGATACGGTCGATCCGTCGCCCAGCGTGAAGATGGCGTTGCCGTTGTCGTCGCGCGAGATTCCTGTGATGAGCGACGTCTGCTTTCCTTCGGCTTTCACCGGGTTTCCCGACGCATCGGTCAATCGACGGCCGTTGAGGATCCAGTAACCCTCTTTGTCGACGGCCATTTCGGGAGTACGCCCCGCAACGGGGATTTTCGAGCCGTCGGTGTCTTTCAGAAAATCGGTGTTTCCGTCGACGGTAGTCGTCCAGTAGAGTACGCCGTTCTCCTCTTTCGTACCGAGGATCGGTGCCGAGGAGACGTCGTCCTTCGTGGCGACGGTGACGCTGTGTTCGATATTGTCGGCCCCCTTGAACCGGATGACGTCGTTGCCCTCGGCGTCCTGCGTGATCGAGGTTATGGCTCCGCCGTTGACGATGGACGAGAGCAGCCGGATCTGGTCGTTGAGTTGATCGGCCTGTTTTTCGAGTTCCGTGAGTTGGTTGTATATCTCGTCGACCCCTTTCCACAGGGCGGAGTCGTCGAAGTCGTCGCTGCATCCGCCGCCGAAAAGAAGAGCCGATGCCAAAAGTGATGTTATCAGAGTTCGTTTCATTGTCTTTTGATTTTATCGGGTTGCGAAAGCGTCAGTCGAAATCGGTGCTGTCGGTCCATCCGGGATTCTGGGTCAGCAGTCCGCCCGTCAGTACGCGCTGGTCGGCCGGAATGGGCCACAGGTAGTCGCGTTCCTCGTTCCAAGTGTATTTCAGCGTACTCCACGCCACCACGTAACCGCGGTTTTCCGCCATGTCGGAGAGAATGATGTCCGATCCGATGCGCAGTACCGTCAATCCGTCGGCCGGACTGCTGGTCTGCTTGTCGACATAGAGTTCGAGGTCGTTCCTGCCGTCGCCGTCCATGTCGTAGAGTCCCGGTCCGGAGAAATAGATTCCGTAGTAGGGGTTGGTTTCGTTGACCAGTTGCGCACCCTCTTTCCAACGGAACATGTCCCACATGCGCAGCCCTTCCATCACGAGTTCGATCGTGCGCTCCCGACGGATTTCGAGGATGACTCCCGTGTTTTCGCTTTTGGTGACATTGGGATAGCAGGCCAGGAGGAAGGGATCGGGATTGGCGTTGGCAGCGGCCATGTCGAGCCCCTTCATGCCGGCCCGGTCGCGGATTCTGTCGATCGAAATGAGCAGGTCGTCTTTCGTCAGCGTTCCCAGTTCGGCTTTGGCTTCGGCGTAGTTGAGATAGACCTCCGCCGTACGGAACAACGGCCAGTCGGAGGTGCCTTTCGACGCTCCGCTGTGGGCTGCCGTCGAGACGAACTTGATAGGTTCGTATCCTGTCATCGCCGTCATGTCGTTCGCCGTGACCGACTCCTCGCCTTTGGCGATGTAGCCCGGACAGAGTACGGTCTGTGCCATACGGGGGTCGCGTCCGGCGGTCTCTTCGGTGTAGGACATCGTTTCGTGTCCCTCTTTTTCGGTGAAGCGCGAACCGTCGGCCATGAGGTAATGGTTCATGAAACGGCGCGTGAAACCTGCTGCGGAGTTGCGGATGTTGAACTGCACGTTGTGGGAGAGATTCAGTCCTTCGAAGTTGTAGATGCGGGCCAGAATGACCTCTTCCTGTTTGGCGTCGTCGCTGCAAAAGAGATCCCGATAGGGTTCCGTTCCCTCCTTGTAGAGCGAGTAGCCGCTTTCGGAGATGAAGGTCGATGCGGCGTCGGCGGCCAGTTGCAGATACTTGTCGGCATCGGGCAGATTCCGGTATTTGCGCCACGTGCCTTCGTAGAGGGCGATACGCGATTTGAAAGCCAGGGCCGACCAACGGGTTACGCGGGCGACATCCTTTTCGCGGGGCAGCATTTCGATTGCGTTTTTGAGGTCGTTCATCACGTGATCCATGATGATGCCGCGATCTTCGCGGGGCTTTTTCAGCAACTCCTCCTCTTCGGAGCCGATGACCTGCTCGTACCAGGGTACGTCGCCGTAGCGGAGTACCTTCTCGTAGTAGAAATAGGCGCGGAAGAAGTAGGCCACGCCGTTGTACTTGGTGCGGACGGCTTCGTCGGTGCAGTTATGCGAATTCGCCAGATAGTAGTTGATTTTGCGCAGGGCGGTCCAGGTCCAACCTTTTTCGTTGGAGGCCATGCGGGTTCCCGATATTACGTCGCCCATGCTCTTGTCGACCATATCGTCGGCATTGAGGCCGGCGGCGTTGTCGGGTGATTCGAGCATCGTATAGAACTGGTTGGTCCACAGCCGCAGATCGGTTTCCGTCTTGAAGAAGGTCTGCGGAGTGACCGTATCTTCGGGAATAAGGGTCAGGTCGCAGCTGGAACATGCGGCGCCCAGCAGGATCGTTGCCAATATTTTTTGCAGTGTTTTCATCTGTCGTTTTCTTTATGCGTTAGAAGCTGATGTCGACGCCTATGGAAAGCGTTTTGGGATAGGCGTATCCTGTTCCGGAGTTGGCCTTGTTCGTACCGCTCGATCCGGCCAGCTCGGGATCGATGGTCTTGTTGTGTTTTTTCAGCGGCGACCAATAGCAGAGGTTTTCACCCGAAAAATAGATGCGGGCGCGGCTGATACCGATTTTGCGAGTGAGATTCTCGGGTACGGTATAGCCGATCGTGAGATTTTTCAGACGCAGATAGGCGAGATTTTGAAGATAGCGGTCGTTTTTCTCGCCCAACGCACCGCCGGAGTAGGCATTGTAGCCGCGCGGACGGGGGAAGTAGGCATTGCGATTATCCTCCGACCAGCAGTTCGAATAAAAGTCCTTGTGGATGAACGAAGTGGGCGGAAAGGCATAGGGACCCCAGAAGTCGAAGGAGGCTTGGTTGGCAGCCGGATACCAGTCGCGACGTCCGATGCCCTGGAAGAAGGCCGATATGTCGAATCCCATCCAGTTGAAACCCAGTCGGAACGAGTAGTTGTAACGGGGCAGCGAGTTGCCGATGATGCGTTTGTCGCCCGGATCGTCCACGGTGCCCGAACCTTCGGAGATGATGTTGTTGCCGTCGAGGTCGGCGAAACGGACATCGCCCGCGCGCAGACGGTTGCCGGCAGGCCCTTTGTTCTGATAGACGCGGTTATTGACCGCCTTGTCGTCGATCAAGGCCTGGTATTCGGCGGCTTCGCGGTCGGTTTTGAACAGACCTTCGACGTGGTATCCCCAGATTTCGCCCAGCGTTTGACCTTCGTAGCGGTCGGAGATCACCCGATCAGGATTGTGGTATTTGGTGATTTTGGTAATGTAGTCACCCACGGAAGCCGATACGTGGTACGAGAAGGGTTTCCCCGCCAGTTGGAATTCGTCTTGCCAACTCAGCGATATCTCCCAGCCCTTTGTGCGCAGGTCGGCGCAGTTGGCTTTCGGAGTATTGGCGCCGAAGACGCTGGGCAGCGTGAGCGAAGTGGTGAGCATGTCCTTCGTATCGCGGATATAATAGTCTCCGGTGAAATTGAGACGATTGTTCAGAAGGCCTACGTCGAGTCCGACGTCGTAGGTGGTTACGGTTTCCCACGTCAGACCCGACGAGAGCGGATCCGTGACGTTGGCATAAAAGGCTTTTTCCTGTCCGTCGAAGGTATAGTTCATCTGATTGTCGGTGCTGATCTGCTCGATGTAGGCATAGTTGGATACCTGCTGATTGCCCAGACTGCCTACCGAAAGACGTAATTTGAGGTTGTCGACGATGTCCCGTGCCGGGGTGAAGAACGACTCCTCGCTGATGCGCCATGCGGCCGACGCAGAGGGGAAGAATCCCCAGCGATGGTCGGACTCGAAGCGCGACGAACCGTCGCCGCGGGCGCTCGCCTCGAAAATGTAGCGGCCCTTGTAGTCGTAATTCACACGTCCGAAGAATCCCAGCGTACGGTAGGCCGTGATCGATTGCGAGAGGGTGATGGGGCCCGTCGCTACCGTGAAGGAGTCGATGTCGTCGCTCGACAGGTCGGTCTGTTTTGCGTCGAGCGAGGTTGAGCGGTAGTCTTCGTATTGGCCTCCGGCTGTGATTTTCAGATTGTGGCCGCCCCACGAATTCTCGTAAGTTCCGTAGATGTTGACGTTATGTCCTTTGTAGGTTTGGTGTATCTCGCGGTAGGAATTTTCGACCGATCCCGACGTGAACGTCTCCACGACGCCCTGCTGGCGCGAATATTCGAACGTGTTGTTGCGGTATTTGAAGAGATTGTCCCGCTGACGGTAGTCGTAGACCGCTGTGAGGACGAGCTTTTTGAAGAGCGTGACGTCGAACTGGTTCGAGAAGGTGAGGTAGCGTTTCTCGCGCGTGTTTTTCGAACGGTCGGCGGTCATCTGTCCTCCGCGGCCGGCTCCGATCGGGGAGTTCTTGCCCAGTTGGTTGACGTATTGTACGATCGTGCCGTCGGGGTTGTAGGGAAGGAATGCGGCGCAGATGTTCGATTGCAGGGCGTTGATCGTGCCTTCGTAGTCCTGATGGCCGCCGTACTTGTAGTCCGTGGTGTCGAAGCTGGTGTTGTTCGAGTATTTCAGCCACGGAGCTATCCGGGCCGATACCTTGGTGCGGAAGGCATAGTCGTTGAACTTGTCCTTGTTGATGTTGAACATGCCGTACTGTTGGTAGAAACGGCCGCTTGCGTAGTAGGATACTTTGTCCGTACTGCCCGAGAGCGAGAGGTTGTGTTCCTGCTGCGACCGCACGCGGTTGTAGAAATAGCCGTACCAGTCGAAGTTGCCGTAGTAATAGTACTTGCCGTCGTTGCCGACTTCGACCCATGGACGATCGGGGTGCGGCGTACGGTCGTTGCGACGCTCGTAGAGTTTTTGCAGACCTCCGTTCTCTTCGGTGTAGCGGAAAATGTCCATCGTGCCGTCCGACGAGTCGTTCATGAACTGGTTGACGATACGCACGTGGTCGTAACCCGTATCGATAAAGTCGGTCGAAGTGGTATTCTTGGCCCAGCCGAAGCGCCCGTTGTAGGTGACATGGGCCCGTTGGCCTTTCTTGCCCGCTTTGGTCGTGATGAGCACTACGCCGGCCGAAGCCTTGGCGCCGTAGATGGCGCATGACGAGGCGTCTTTGAGCACGGATACGGATTCGATGTCGTTGGGGTTGATCTGACTGAGACTCACCTCCACGCCGTCGGCCAGTACGAGCGGTGACCCGCTATTGAGGGAAATCGAACCGCGGATATTGATCGAATAGGAGGATTCGGGCGATCCGGTTCCGAAGGTGATGTTCACGGAAGGGTCGGCGCCTTGCAGCGCGTTGGCTGCCGAGACGACCGGACGGGCATTGAGGTCTTTGCCGCTGATAGTCGCCACGGCTCCGGACAGGTTGGCTCTGCGCTGTGTACCGTAGCCGACGACTACGACTTCGTCCATCAGGTTGTCAGACTCTTTCAGGACGATGTTGAGCGGAAGATTCCCCCCCCCTTGCTCGATTGTTGCGGTTTGTGTGATGTAACCCAGATAGGAGATGTTGAGTTGGACGGGAAAGGTCACCTCCGTCAATTCGAAAGTCCCGTCGGCTCCGGTCAGTGTGCCTTTTTGGGATCCTTCGATCGTGACCGTCGCAGCGATAATCGGCTGTCCTTTGGTGTCGGTCACTCGGCCGTATACGGAGTCGTCCGGGGCGGTCGGCGTTTCGGCCATGGGCGCGGATTGCCGCTTGGTGACGATGATGCGGTTTCCGTTGATCGTGCAATTGACTTCCTGCCCCGCGAATACCTGATCGAGAATTTCGCGGATGGTGGCGTTTTGGGCCGAAACGGATATGCATTTGTTCAGATCTACCTCGTCCGAACTGACGAGAATGGAGTAGTTTTCGGTACGGTTCAGCGAGGTCACGGCCTCCTGAACGGTTACGTTCTTCAATTCGAGATTGATTCTCTTTGTTTGAGCAAAACCCGTGGCAGGGCTGAGCAACAAACAGAGAATAACTACATAGAGGAAATTCGTGGAGCGAAATCCTCGACGATTGCAGTCTTTTCCCATGATTAGGCTGATTTAAGGTTCAAATTTAAGGCAGGGATGCCGGGGTCGGCGGCATCCGGACGAATAACGGAAAAGGATCAGAAAAAAGCGGAAGGTAGTGATAGTCAGTTTTTCATAGGCGTTCGGTTTGGGTTGTCGGCAGGATTCGGGTTTGTCATTTCAACGAAAGGTAGACGACTCCGTCGCGACGGGAAATCTTCATCTTGCGGTCGGAATTGATCGCCGAGAGAATTTGATCCAGCGTTTCGTTATTGGTGAAATAGGCGAAATAACGTGTCTGAGCGAGCGCCTCGTCGAGAATGACGATGCGGGTGCCGAACAGTCGTTCGAGGTCTAACGCGATGTCATGCATACGCAGATTGAAGAAGTGGATGGCCCTATTGTCCGCGAACGATTTGAAATGTTCGGGTTGGAACGTCGAGAGGTTGATGTCGTTCGAGACGCGGTCGTAGAGTACGAGATCGCCCGGCTCCATCCGCAATTGCTGTTTGCGGGTATCGGTGTCGATGTCGAACTGGACCGCCCCGTCGACCAGCAACAGCTCGATGCAGTCGGTGTTCGTATAGGACTTGAAGTTGAATTTGGTGCCCAGAACGCGAATGCCGACGTCGCCCGAACGAATGATGAAGGGTTTGTGGGGGTCTTTCGCCACATCGGCGAAGATCTCGCCATCGACGAAGATGCGACGCTCCTTGCCGGTAAAGGCCGACGGATAGGTAATGCGGCTGCCGGAGTTGAGGTGCAAGTGCGTGCCGTCGGGAAGGGTCAGAGAGGCGATTTCTCCGTAGGGTACCTGTTTCTCGAACCACTCTACTTCCGGCTGACGGGTGGCGTAGAGCAGGCAGACTGCGCACAAGAGCGGAACGATGAGGATTGCGGCGATTCGTTGGCTCCATGCGGCGATACGCGAGCGGCAGGCGGTCGTGTTTCGTGCTTCTGCGGTAATGCCGAGCCGGCTGGCGACCTGTTGGAAGGCGGCTCTGGCTGCCGCTTCGTCGTCGACGTGCAGCTTGTCGAAAAGCTCTTCCAGTTGTGCTTCGGCATCCGGATTGTATCCGTTCTCGGCGAGCCACATTTGCACTTCGAGCTGTTCTTGTGCGGAGAGTTTGTTTTCGAAATATTCGTTTAGTTTGGTCATGACCCTTTTCCCTTGTTATTCGCCGGACGCGTGCCTCTTCCGGACGTCCTGCTATAATAAGAACAACCGAACGCTCCCGATTGCGTAATCGGAATGGCGAAAAAATGAAAAAACGAAGGAAGGAGGGGAGAATCAGCAGATGGAGTTGTGAAGATCTTTCAGAGCCAGTTCGATGTGTTTGTCGACGCTGCGCACCGAGAGACCCAGCCGTTCGGCGATCTCGCGGTTGGAGAGATGTTCGCAGCGGCTCATGCGGAAGATCAATTGCCGTTGGGGCGGCATTTTTGAGATGTTCTGGATGAGCAGCTCGTTCAGTTCGGCATAGTTGTATTGCTCTTCGATCGAATAGCCTCGATCTTCGATATCGCGGTCGTTGAGCTGGGGCAGCAGGGAGAGCATGGTCGTACGCTTGGCCTTGAAAATGTTGAATATTTCATGTTTGGCCAATACGAATAGGTAGTTTTTGAGCGATTGCGTACTGTCGAGCTTTTCGCGGTGAATCCAAAGTTTCATGAAGATATTCTGGGCGATATCCTCGGCCATGTGGTTATCTTTGAGCATACCGTGTATGAAACGCAACAATGTGGGGTAGTAGCGCACGAAGAGTTGCTCGTAGGCTCCCTTGTCGCCCTTTTTGACTGCGGAGATCAGGGAGCTGTCGCTTTGCTGTCTACCAAAGGTGAATTTCATGAAGTCCTGTGTTTTTTCGCTCGGCCTTGATACGACTCGCTATTCAAAGATAGAAAGTTTTTTAGTGATAGAAAAATATTTCCGGAGATAAAATTGCGAAGGTGCTTCTCCGGCACCTCTCGGAGTGCGGGAACAACGGAAAAGCAGCGGCCGCCGACGCTGCTCGTGCAGGTCGACGGCCGTCTGCCGTGAAGAGAGAGTTGACCGGAGTTTATTCGGCCTTGGTGATCTTGATGTTGTCCAGGAACCAGCGATTCGCTGTTTTAGCAGGCCATTGCGTTTGCTTGATGGTGATTTTCGTATTCTTGTCGATCGTGATGCCCGCCAGATCGATCTCAGCCTTGATCCATTCGAGCTTATGACCGCTTTCCCAGCCGTGGGTGGGAATTTCGAATTGCTGTTGGTTGCTGCCGTTCTGCACGATAACGATCAGATTGACCGGATCGATCTTGCCGCTACCTTGTCGCATCGGACACCAGTCGAACGAGAAGGTTGTCTTTTCCCCTTCGGGAACGCCTTCGATATTCGACAAAACGATACCGGCCTGATAAGCGGTTTTGCCGAATTTGAGATAGTTCTTCTGAAGATAGATACATTCGTCTTCGTCCTTGCTTGGATCCCATACGCGCAGGAACTCGTACCCTTTGGCTTCGAGCGCCTGCAAAGTCGATACTCCGTCAACTATCGAGGTCGGAAGCTGCGGACAGTAGGCATCGAGGTCGTCTTTCTCCACCGTTTGACCGGCCTGTTTGCCCTTATTGTCGCCTGCGATAGCCCAGGGTTCGAGCCACTCGAAATCTTCGGTCCAGTAGACGGTTTCGACTGCGCCCTTGTCCACGATCGTAGTCACTATGATCCGGTGTACGGGCTCGGCCAGACCGGCGTAGTAACCCGATACGGTGATATTGTGGCCGTTCAGCTTGGCCAGACCCATCTCTTCGGGAATATCCAGGGCACTCACCGAATACTTGGCGTCGTCGGCGACGGAGACGGTGCTGCCGTTGAAGAAGCCGGTCACGGTGACGTAGCTGCGTTCGGCCGAAGTGTAGGTGTCGATCTGTTCGGTGAGGTCCGTCGGGGTGGGGTAGGTCACCGTCGCGCCGGACGACAGGACTTCGACCTTGTCGCCCTCCCTGTTCGGATCGTCGGATTTTTCCGCGCAGGAGATGATCGGAAGTTTGGCGCCGTCGCTCGACTTGGTGCCCCAGACGCAGACTTTGTCGCCCACTGCCACCTTCTCGGTGTCTTCGACGAAAATGGCTCCCGACTGCTGGTCGTCGCTGATGATGAATCCCTTGTTCGTCACGGCCATTACGAGCGCCGAAGGAATCTTCACGGCGGCCTCGTCGTCCAGTGCGATCACGTCGCCGATCTTCTGATATTCGGGAATGTCGCGGAATTTGTTGCCGACCTGCGAGACGAGCACCTCGGCACGGCTGGCGAGCGTCCGTCCCTTGAAAACGAGTTTCGCTTTGCGGGGATTGTCCATTGCGCCGTCGCGCATGTTCTCGGAGACCGAAACCGTGACGTCCATGACGCCGGTTCCTTCGGTGGGGGTGACGGTCACCCAATCGGGGATCTCCGTCACCCAGTCGGCGTCGGCGTAGACCGTGATGATCTTCTCCGACGTGTCCTGTGCCTCGAACGTCAGCGAACCGACACTGGCCAGCACCGCATCCGAGAGTCTCTTGTCGTCATCGTCGTCGCAGCTCCACAGCGTGCCTGCGGATGCCGCCAGCAGCGAGGCTGCACAAAAATATTTCAGGAATTTCATAGTTTTGCGTTTTTGGTGATTATCGTCTTAGAAACCGAGACCGTCGTTCCAGCCGGGGTTCTGCGTGAGGTTCTTGTTGAGCGAACGTTCGCCGCTGGGGATCGGATAGAGATAGTCCCTTCCCTCGTTGAATTTGGTACGCTCGACATCCTTATGGAAAGCCATGTATCCCTTGGTGTCCTCCGAAAGGAAGATATCCGTGCCCAGTTCGTAGACATAGACGCCTTCGTCGGCCGAGGGTTTGGCCGACCCTTTGGCGTAGAGGATCAGGTCGGCCTTGCCGTCGCCCGTAAGGTCGTACTCGCCCGGGCCGGGGAAATACATGCCGGTGATCGCCTGATCGATGCAGGTACCGGCCTTCCAGCGGACGAGATCTTCGAAACGATGTCCCTCTTGCAGCAGCTCGATCGTACGCTCGCGGCGGATTTCGAGAATCACGCCCTTGTTGGCTCCCGTCACGTTGGGATAGCCGTACTCGGCCGAGGAGAGATACCAGTCGGGGTTGCTGTTGGCTTTGGCCATGTCGAGGTCGGGCATGCCCGCGCGGCTCCTGAGCTTATTGATGGAGATCGTGAGGTCGTCCTGCGTGAGCGTGCCCAGTTCGGCCTTGGCTTCGGCATAGATCAACAGCACTTCGCCGAAGCGGTAGACGGGCATATCGCAGTCCGAAGAGTCCACACGGTCGTTGTTGTTGCTGTTGGACGTGGGGTCCTGTACGAACTTGACGGGCTGGTAGCCGGTGACGGTGACGTCGAACATGGGCCCTTCGACTTTGGTCTGTCCGATTCGCGTATAGCCCGGAGTGCGGATGCTCTGCGCCAGACGCGGGTCGCGGCCGTCCGTCTCTTCGATGAACTGCATCTCCTGCCAGCCGGGTTTGTCGGTGAAGGCCGTGCCGTTGTCCATCAGATAGGTATTGATGAACTTGCGGGTGAGGCCCGGCCGTCCCTGCGTCGGCAGCAGCGTATAGGCCGATGCGTTGTGGCGCGCGCCGATCGCGTAGTCGAACTTGATAGCCAGAATGTACTCTTCGGGACTGGCGTCCTTCTGGGCGAAGAGCGTCAGGTAGTCCTTTTCGGGGTGTCCGGTCTGATAGAGCTTGTAGGGGCCCTTTTCGATGATTTCGAGGGCGGCCTTGGCAGCCAGATCGAGGTAGTAGTTCGCATCGTGGCCGTCGAGGTTGAGGTTGTGGTATTTGCGGTAGGTTCCCTCGTAGAGGCAGAACTGCGCTTTGAGCGCCAGTGCCGCCCACTTGTTGACGTGGTACGGGTCGGCAGCCGATTCGGTCAGGCCGCCGCTGTTGATGGCGTAGTCGATGTCTTCGAGCATCTTGGTCAGGATCAGTTCGCGCGAGTCGCGGGGCTTGTAGAGCAACTCGTCGGCTGAATCGAGCTGGATGTCGTACCAGGGTACGTCGCCGAAACGCTTTACCTTTTCGAAATAGAAAAAGGCGCGGAAGAAGCGCGTCACGGCGGTGTACTTGGTGACGGCCTCCTTGTCTTCGCACATGTCGGCGTATTCCAACAAGGTATTCATGCGGCGCAGATCCGTCCACGACCATCCTCCGCCCGATTCGGGCACGGTGCGGTGGCTGCCGCCGAAGAGAATGGCGGAGAGGGTGTTCTGGACGAGCAGATCGCTCTGTTCGTCGAAGGGTTCCTTGTCCAGCAGGTTGTTGTAGAACGGGTTGGAGAACAGTTCGAGATCATTGGCGGTCTTGAAGTAGTCGAACTGCGTGACGCGGTCTTTAGGCTCCAGATCGAGTACGTCGCAGGCCGACAATCCTGCGGTCAGCGTAAGGGCCAATATGATTAATCGTTTCATTGTATTCGAAATTTAGAATTAGAAAGTGACATCGATGCCGAACATGAAGGTTTTGGGCCACGGATAGTAAACGCGGTTGAACTCGGCATGGCTCGAACGGTTGATAGCGGCTTCCGGGTCGACGTATTTGGTGTTCTTTTTGAGCGGCGACCAGTAGGCGAGATTCTCGCCCGAGAAGTAGACGCGGATCTGGTCGATGCCGGCCTTTTTCGTGAGGCTCACGGGGATGGTGTAGCCCACGGTCAGGTTTTTCAGGCGCAGGTAACGGATGTTTTGCAGATAGTGGTCGTTGACCTTGGCCAGATAACCGCCCGTTGCGGAGTAGGCGCGCGGACGCGGGAAATAGGCGTCGGGATTGTCTTCCGACCATACCTTGCCGTGGAAATCGATCGGCATAAAGGAGAGGTAGGAGGCGGAGTAGCAGCCCCAGAAGTTCATCGTCTGTCCGTTGGGGTACCAATAGTGGTTGCCCGTACCCTGGAAGAAGACCGAAGCGTCGAAGCCCATCCAGCGGATGCTGGCGTTGAAACCGTAGGAGAGCGTCGGGCGCGAGTTGCCCAGGATCTTGCGGTCGCCCGGATTGTCGACGGTGTCGCCGCCGATGCCCCAAATGCCGTCGCCGTCCAGATCGACGAATTTCAGGTCGCCGGCCAGCCAGCCTCCGGTCAGTCGGCCGCTGCTGTAACTCAGGTCGACCTCCTTGGCGTAGGCTTTGGCCTCCTCGTCGGTCTTGAAGAATCCGTCGGTGACGAAGCCCCAGATTTCGCCGATCTCCATGCCCTCGTAATAGTCCTTGGCGAACGAACGTTCGGGGTTGTCGTATTTGGTGATGACGCTCTTGTAGTCGCTGATGTTGAATCCGATACTGTACTCGAACGGTTTGCCGGCCAACTGGAACTGGTCGCGCCAGTTGACGGTGAGCTCATATCCTTTGGTGCGCAGGTCGGCGGAGTTCATGTCGGGCGAATCGGCTCCGTAGACGCCGGGCAGTGCGATACCTTCGGTCAGCATGTCCTTCGTGTCGCGCATATAGATGTCGGCTGTCAGGTTGAACCGGTTGCCCAGCATCGATACGTCGAGACCCAGGTCCCACTGCTGTGCGGTCTCCCACGTCAGGTCGGAAGCCACCGGCGCGCCCAGCGAGGAGTACTTGCCCACACTACCGTCGCCGAAGGTGAAGCTGGCGAAATCGTGGTTCGTAATCAGGCGCAGATAGGTGTAGTAGGACGATACGTTCTGGTTGCCCAGCGAACCGAACGAGGCGCGCAGTTTGAGGTTGTCGACCACGTTCTTCGCACGGCCGAAGAAGGGCTCTTCCGAGATGCGCCAACCCACCGATGCCGAGGGGAACCAGCCCCAGCGGCTGTTCTTTTCGAAACGTGACGTTCCGTCGTAACGACCGCTCACTTCGACGAGATAACGGCCCTTGTAGTCGTAGTTGATACGGCCGAAGAATCCCAGCAGGGCGTATTCGTTCTGACCGCCGCCATAGGCGTTTTCGGAGCCGACCTTGGTGGCGAGATTCAGGTCGTCCAGATCCACGGAGGAGAGTTGCTCGGCTCCGACGGAGATGTTCTTGCTGGCCCATGTCTCGTAGTTCATGCCGAACGTTCCCGAGAGGTGATGCACGCCGCCGAAAGTTTCGTCGTAGTTGGCGAAGACGTTGGTCGAGTAGTAGTTGCGCGTATTGACCTCTTCGTCGAGCCGGTTCAGGCCGGCGCCGGTGTTGTATTCCAGCATGGGGCCGTCGGGATATTCACGATAAGAGAGCGGCGAACTTCTGCTCGTGTTGCGTTCCTGATAGAGGCGGTAGGTGAAGTCGGCCGTAATGCTCAGTGTCTTGAAGGGTGTGATGACCAATCGGGAAGTGTTCGAGAAGTCGCTCCGGCGATCGACGTTGCGGTGCGTGCCCTCGTTGAGCATGATATGGCGGCCGTTGGCGACCTTGTAGTTCTGATAGGGCGAACTGTAAAGCCACGACCCGTCGGGGTTTTGCATCGGATAGCAGGCCAGCGCGTGGACGGAGCCGTAGCGGAGCGTATTGTCGATGCCGCTGTCGCCCTGCGAGTTGTAGTTCGAGCTGAAGAACGACGTATTGTTCGAGAACGTCGCCCACTTGTTGATCCGGAAATCGATTTTCGAACGCAGGTTGTACTTGTTGTAGATGTCGGGGAAAGCCCGTTGCATACCGGCCTGACGGTCGTAGGCGCCCGAAACGAGGTACTTGATGTCTTTCGTTCCGCCGCTCAGCGAGACGCTGTGTTGCTGAACGGGGCGCTTCTCGCGGAAAAGCATGTCCCACCAGTCGTAGTTACCGTAGTAGACCCACTGCTTGCGGCCGTTGCGCACATCTTCGACGACCCACGGGCGGTCGGGATGCTCGGTCTTGTCGTTCACGCGTGCCAGCAACTGCTGCATGTCGTGGTCGGTGTAGTTGATGTACTTGGCGCCGCCGTTCTCGACCTGCCAGAAGCGGTTGACTTCGTAAACCGACCAGTAGCCGCGGTTTTCGTAATCGGTCGAGGTCGTAGCTTCCTCCCAGCCGAAGCGGCCGCTGTAACGCACGGTCGCCTTGCCGTCCTTGGCCGACCCCGACTTGGTCGTCACGAGGATGACGCCGAATGCGGCGCGGGCGCCGTAGACGGCGGCGGCCGATGCGTCCTTGATGACCGAAATCGACTCGACGTCGTTGGGGTTGACGCGGTTCAGGTCGCCCACGACTCCGTCGATCAGCACGAGCGGGTCGGCCGAGTTGACCGAGTTCACGCCGCGGATGTTGATCGAGGGCGTGCTGCCGGGTTTACCCGACGACGTGGTGATGTTCAGGCCCGCTACGGAACCCTGCAACATGTTGGTCACCGAATGGGTGACGCGGTTTTCGAGTTCCTTGCTGCTCACCGTCGAGACGGCGCCCGTCAGGTTGACGCGCTTCTGCGTACCGTAACCGATGACGACCGCCTCTTCGAGCTGGATGGCGTCCTCCTGGAGGTAGATCGTGACTTCGCTCTTCGACGAGGGCACCGTCACTTTCTGGGGGATGTAGCCCAGATAGGTGGCGTTCAGGACGACTTCGCCGGCGGGAATGTCGAGCGTGAAGCTGCCGTTTTCGGAGGTCGTAGTACCCCGGGTCGTTCCGTCGACCAGAACGGCTACTCCCACGATCGGCTGTTGCTGGGCATCGAGGACTTTTCCCGATACCGTTCTATTCTGGGCGGCCAGGGCCAGGATACCTCCCGACACGGTCAGAACCAGAGACAGAACCGATAGTCTGAATACTTTCATAAGAAGTAAGGTTTGGTTAGTGAAAGGTTAGTTATGTATCATCTGAGTTTGTAGGCATCTGTCGAGAAGGCTTTCGGGCGCTGCATCTCCTCGGTCCACGTGTGCCCGAATTCGTCCTTGACGGTGATCGTCAGGTCGACGTCGGCGTCGTCGGCCTTCACCTTGAAGAAGTTGGTGGCCGATTCCGTGACGAACGAGGGCGTGGAGGTGATGCCGGAATTGTTGAAGCGCGGCACGGAGAGCGCTGCGATATGGAGCGGATCGTATGCCCATACCGGCGTGTATTCGAGCGTCTTGCCCCGCTCGTCGACGACGCTCAGCTCCCAGTTGCTGTTCCAGTTCCATATCTTGATGAGCACTTCGTTGTCCGAGTTTTCGGGGTAGGCGTTGACGTATTTCTTGTAGGCGAGCTGGATCAGTATGTTCGAGGGAATGTTGGGGACGTCGTCCATCGAGAACGATACGTTGTTGAGGTCGTAGCTGCGGAACTGGTACTCCTCGGGCCAGCCGGTGGATTTGTAGAGCCATGCGAAATCGGTTCCGTCTATATCCCAGATCGCGTAGCCGCCCGGGGCGCCGTCGATGCTGACGTGGACGCCGGGAGTCAGGTTGCCCGACCACCACCACGATGCGCAGATCGCGCCGGAGTTGTGTTCGTGGATATCGCGTCCCTTCACCACGTCGTCGTCGGGGGTGATGTTGTAGACCTTGTGCGTGTGTCCCGTCACGAAATGGACTTCGTAGCCGTCCAGCGCCGCGAGCAGCGCCTCGGTGTTGGCCGAGTCGTGGTCGAAGGCGAAGCCCGTGCTCGTGGGCTTGTATATTTGCGCATGCATGGCCACGATCAGAGGCGTCGACTTGTCGACGTACGCCAGATCCTTGGCGAGCCACTTCAATTGTTCGTTGGAGAGCTTCTTGACGTAGTTGCGCGAGTCGGTTCCGTCGTATGCGCTGCAATCGATATTGTCCATGACGACGTAGTGCACCTGACCGATGTTGAACGAGTAGAAGGTCGGGCCGATGCAGTCCACGTACTTGACGGCCGCGTCGTAGTCGGACGTGGTCATGAAGTCGTTGTCGTGGTTGCCCATGGTGTGGTAGATTTGCAGGTTCTTGACCTGGCGGTTGATCGTCTCCCGGTACTGGGGCAGCGCATAGTTGTTTTTGTACCAGTAGAGGTCCCACGTCATGTCGCCCAGCGTGAGGGCGTACATCTTCTGGCCGCTGTGCTGGGCCATGTAGGCGTTCAGATCGGTGGTGAACTGGGTGAATTGGGCGGCGTCGTTGGTGCGGTTGGCCAGGTGCATGTCGCCCAGCAGGAAGAGCTTGTAGCGATCCTGTCCGTCGACCTTCGTGAGTTTGAAGTCCTTCTGTTCCACGACGTCGGCTGCTCCTTTCAGCGTTTGGTAGAACTGCGGGAACACGCCCTCCGCCGCTACTTCGTAGCCGCTGGGGACGGAGATGAAGACATAGCCCCACTTCTTGGCCGATTTGAGTTCGTAGATGCCCTTGTCGTCGGTGACGGTCACTTCGGTGCCGTCGGATACCACGACGTTCGCGACGGGACCTTCCTCCGAAGATACCAGACCGAAGACCGTGGTGCCGGCGCTCGGTTCAAAGTCGATCTTGTCGACGATGTTGATGTAGATTTTGCCGATCGATTTCTTGCGTGCGTCCCGTTTGAGGTAGGCTGTGTAGGAACCGGATTCGCACTCGTCGGCTAAGCGGACGGTAAAACTCTCAGAAGATGTTCTGAGGATGGGGCAGAGGTAGGAAATTCCCCCCCCCTCCAAGAGGAACGAATCGGTAGTCAGCGGGGATTTCCCCTCCTTTACCGTGAAGGTCAGTTCTCCGCCTTTGGCGACGTCGACCGTTGCAGGCAGTTCGAACCGCACGTCGAAGTCGTCCGTCGGGGCGTCGTCGGTGTTCGAGTCGCCGCAGGCGATCAGGAACGGGACGATGGCGAAGATCCATACTAAGTACTTGATCGTGTCTTTCATTTTGAAACTTAGTTTTTCGGTTGATGGATGATTACATGGAATATTGGCGGTTAATTATTCTGATAATTAGTGTTTTGCTCGATATTATCTGTCTTTCCTGTTTTGGTTTCGTATTGAAACTGTTTTACGAAATTAAAATTATTTGTTTGAAAAAACAAATTTGCGGGATATTTTTAGTATTTATTATTTTTTAATATCTCGTTCGCGGATTCCCGAACCGTTCGGAAATGCAGAATATGGCAGGGGATGATTGTCGGTTAGCCGATTATGCGGCGACTGTGCGGAGGCCGGCAGGGAAGGGGAGGGGGAACGATATTAAAAGATTTAAGTACGACTCCCTTTTCGGGGCCTGATCCGGTGGAAACGGCGCTCCGGTATGGTTGCCGGTGCTTTTTCATCTCCTGTCGATTCGATCGGATTCGGATTCGAATCGAAAGCCGCAGACGGGGATTCGGCCTGTTTCTGCGATGTCGCCGGCTGTACGGAAGGATTTATCCCGTCGGAAAATTTGAGAAAACGGACGATATTTTTTATATTTGTGGTGAACAAGTACGGATACAACCTGTTCAGTCGTAAATATATAACATTCGGTCTAAAAGAGTGGATTCCCGGATATGACTGTCGAGAAACTGGACGGAACCTCCCCGCGTCTCTATGCGCTCGTCGCACCTTTGGTCATGCGGCGCAGCGTGTTGCGCCAGAACAACAACTATCCGTTCTGGACGTCGCGTTCGCACACGTGGTTCGTCGCCTGGGAGGGGGAGATCGTCTTCGGATTCGTGCCGGTGGAGATTACCGACGGCGGAATCGCCAAAATCAACAACTACTACGTGTCGGGCGACGATCCGCGGCTGATCGCCCGTTTTTTGCAGGAGATCGTGCGCTGCTACCACCGCGACTATACGATCCGTTCCGTTACGCTGACCCGCCATGCGGAGGTGTTCCGGGCCGAAGGGTTCGTGCCTGTGCGGGAGTGGAAGGAGTACGTGGCCATGGAATACGGGAAAAACCGCCGGCCATGAACGTCTACGAGCGGACACAACGGCGGCTGAAAACCGTTTTCGAGGCCTTCGACAACGTCTACGTCTCCTTCTCCGGAGGCAAGGACAGCGGCGTGCTGCTCAATCTCTGCATCGACTACATCCGGCGGTACGGGTTGAAACGCCGCATCGGCGTATTTCACATGGATTACGAGATCCAGTACCGCGACACGCTCTCTTACGTGGACCGGATGCTGGCGTCGAATCCCGACATCCTCGACGTCTATCGGGTCTGCGTCCCGTTCAAGGTGCCCACCTGCGCCTCCATGTTCCAGCGTTACTGGCGCCCGTGGGAGGAGGGCAAGCGGGAGTTGTGGGTTCGCGCGATGCCGGCCGGAAGTTACACGCGCGGCAGTTTCCCTTTTTTCAGCGAGGAGATGTGGGACTACGAGTTCCAGAACCGGTTCGCCGAGTGGCTGCACCGGCGGTGCGGCGCGACGCGCACCTGCTGCCTGATCGGCATTCGCACGCAGGAGAGTTTCAACCGCTGGCGCACGATTTACAGCGACCGCAACCACCACCGTTTCGAGGGGCGGCGCTGGATACGCCAATGGGCCGACGCGGGAATATGCAACGCCTATCCGATCTACGACTGGCTGACGACCGACGTGTGGACGGCCAACGGACGGTTCGGGTGGCCCTATAACCGGTTGTACGACCTCTTCCACCGTGCCGGCGTACCGCTGGACACCCAGCGCGTGGCCAGCCCCTTCATTTCGCAGGCGTTGTCGAGCCTGCACCTCTACAAGGCGATCGACCCCGACATGTGGGGGCGTATGATCGGGCGGGTCAACGGCGTCAATTTCGCGGCGTTGTACGGACGGACGTCGGCGCTCGGCTGGCAGTCCGCACGCCTGCCGAAGGGGCTGACGTGGGAGCGTTACATGCACTTCCTGCTCGCCACGCTTCCCGCCGAGACCCGCCGGAACTATCTGGAAAAGCTCTCCGTAAGCATCCGTTTCTGGCGCGAGAAGGGCGGATGCCTCGCCGAGACGACCATCGCCAAACTGCGCAAGGCCGGCGTTCCGATCGAGGTCGGCGGCCGAAGCGGTTACCGCACCGACAAGCGGCAGGTGCGCATGGAGTATCTCGACGATCTGGATATTTCCGAGTTCAGCCAGTTGCCGACCTTCAAGCGTATCTGCATCTGCATCCTCAAAAACGACCACGCCTGCAAATATATGGGATTCTCGCCCAACAAGAGCGAGAGGCTGCGCCGCAAGAAAATCATGGAGAAATATGAAGCGTTGTTACGAATCTGAACCGGACGGGGAGTACCGGAGTCCGGTCTACGGCGTCCGGGCCGTTCCGGTGGAGAAGGTCGTGGCGAACAGCTACAACCCCAACGTCGTCGCGCCGCCCGAAATGCGGCTGCTGGAACTGTCGATCTGGGAGGACGGCTATACGATGCCGTGCGTCTGCTACTACGATGCGGCGAACGACCGCTACGAACTCGTGGACGGCTATCATCGTTACCTGGTGCTCAAAACCTCGAAGCGCATCTACGAGCGCGAACGGGGACTGCTGCCCGTGGCCGTGATCGACAAGGATCTGTCCGACCGCATGGCGTCGACCATTCGCCACAATCGAGCGCGCGGCACGCACAACGTCGAACTGATGAGCGAAATCGTCGCCGAACTGACCCGGGCGAACATGTCCGACCAGTGGATCATGCGTCATATCGGTATGGACCGCGACGAACTGCTGCGGCTCAAACAAATCACGGGCCTTGCCGACCTCTTCGCCGACAAGGAGTTCAGTCTGGGCGATACCGACGAAGAGGCGGTCGGGGAGACGGCCGAAGCGCTCCTCCAACCGTGACCCGTGCGTCTCAGTGCGTGACCGAGATCTTCACGACGGGCTGTTCGCGCACCTCGTCCAGCGGGTGGGACTGGTATTTCACCCGTCCGAAATCGATCTGCGCAAGGTCGATGCAGCGGATCGTATTGTTGTAGGCCGTCTTGTAGTAGACCCTGCGGTGGGTCAGGTCGATGGCGGAAGTCCACTGCGTGGCGCTCGGGATGTCGGGCGCGTCGCCCTGCGGGTGGTCGATGCCGATGGGGATGTCGAAGCAGTTGAGCAGGTGGAAGCATTGCAGCACCGTTCCGAAGGCTGTGGCGCGCTGCGGCGCCGTGGCGCGGTAGAAGGCGGCGCGCACGAAACGCGAAGGCGGCGTCGCATCGCCCGGAATGCCCAGAAATCCCGAATTGCTGCCGGTGGGGCGCAGCGTGATGCCGCTCAGTTGTCGGACGGGAGCGTCGCCGGGATAGAGGTTCACGTAGTTGTCGAGGTTCGTGAGCTGCCACTCGAAGCCCGGAGCGTTGGTGAGTACGCCGACCTCGTTCTCGTAGAAATGCGGCACCCCGTCGACGATTTCCAGCACCACCTGCCGTCCGGAAGGCTCTCCGATACGCCAGTGCACGACCGAACTTTTTTCCAGCGCGACGATACGCACCGATGCCACGGCGGCCTTCACTTCGTCGATCGTGGCGAATTGCGTCAGCATCCATGCCGCTACCTGCAAATCGGCCAGCGTGCGGTCGTTGCGGTCGGGGTCGTAGGATTCGTAGCCTCCGTATTGCGGGAAGAAGAAGAGACCGGCCGAGAGTCCCGCCTCGTTGATTCCCTCGGCGATGAACTCCTGCTGCTCCACGGCCAGCCCGACCGTGCCGTATCGGGCGGTGAAGGCCAGTCCGTTCGCACCGGTCGGGGTGAACGACCGGAGCTGCTGGCCGCGCGGGATGACGACGTATTGGCTTCGGAGAACGCCGCGCGACCATTCGATCGTGCGCGACTGCACGTAACTGCCGTCGGCGGCCGAGAGTGCGATGCCGGTGCAGGCGCTCGTCCGGTGAAGGCCGCAGCAGAGGGCGGCGATCGTCGATAACAGAATCGCTTTTTTCATAATTTTACAGGGGTTTAGGTTGTTTCGTTCAAATTCCATGCAAACCGTGCGGGTTACAGTGCGGAAGCGGGGCCGTATTTCCTCCGCCGGCGATCCCGTTCCGAAGAGGCGGGGCGCCTCCGGCGGTTCAAGGGTTCCGCCGTCCGGCAGCGGGGTCGGGAACGGACATCGGGTGCGCGGCGAACCACGCGATGAAGTCCTGCCATTGTACGGCGTGTTCGTCCCGCCACTGCCGGAACTCGTCGGGAAATCCCTGTGAAAGCACCCAGTAGTTGTAGGGTCTCATCATGCCCGCCTCTTTGACCTGCCGCTGGTAATCCATCAGCGGCCGTGCCGCGTCGTCGTCGAAAAGCATCCGGTCGTATTTCTCGAAGTAACGGTCGACGAACCGTTCGCGCATGTCGCTCAGCACGTCCAGCGTCAGGCTGTCGGGAATGCCGTCTGCCGTCAGTGCCGCCCGTGCGGCGACTTCGAAGACGGCCGTCCCGAACGGAATCCGCAGGCGCAGTCCCTCCCGTGCGACGCGGCCGTTGCGGCTGAAAGTCATGCGTACGGCCGTGTCGCCTTCGATGCGGATGTTGTCGCGGTAGGTCCGCGCGAGCGTTTCGCTCATGGCGGAGGTGCGTCCGGAGCCCCGTTCGAGGTTCATGAACAGTTCGCCCCAGACGAGTGTCCAGACCGGTTCGGTCGAGATCGCGTAGAGCAGGGCCAGGCTGCGGTAGTTCGACGGGTGGGCGGGATCGACCATGGCGCCGCGGCGGTAGCAGGCGAGGGCGCGGTCGTACTGTCGTTCGGCGTAGGCGATATTGCCCAGTTCGAGGTAGAGCCGTCCGGCGTCGGGGTTCTCACGCAGCCCCTTTTCATAGGTCTTGACGGCACGTTTGCGGTCGCCTGCCATGTCGTAGGCGTTGCCGAGCAGCTGGTAGAGCGGCGGGTAGTCCTTGCGCTTGATGCGGCGCAGCACTTCGACGGCCTCTTCATAGCGCTCCTGCATGTAGAGCAGGTAGCCCGTTTCGTAATTTGCCAGGAAGTTTTTCGGATCGGCGGCCAGCACGGATTCCAGCAGCCGTGCGGCTTCGTCGTAGTCGCCGTCGTCCATCCGTTCGACGGCGCGGGCGATGCGTTCGTCGCGGGGCGTCTGCGCCAAGGCGGTCCCGATACAGAACAGCGACAGGAGTGCGAGTAGGTGCGTTTTCATTACGCGGAGGGTTTGTCGTCTCAAATATATCGTTTTTTTTGCGAATATTCGCCCCGTCCGGCTGCGGAATCGGATCGCAGCGGCCGGACGGGGCGGTGCGCGGTGCGGCATTCCGGTGTCCCCTGCTATTTGGTTAATTTGTTGTTATGTAATATTTTACTTCGTTTCGAGTGCGGAACGGGCCGGTCGGATCCGATTGGGACTTTTTATTAGTAGGATTGGGCCTTTCGTCTTCCGGTGCCCCGATACGGGGGCGGAAAAGTTTCACGGTTCGGATTTTTTCGTTATCTTTGCTCTCGATGCATAAATGGCTCACCATATTGCTTGCTTGTATCGCCGTCCTGTCGGGCGGCGGGGAGGTTACGGCCTCCGCATCGTCCGCTGTGAAGCGGTCGGTGGCGGTCGCTTCACAGCTGGCGTCGCAGGAGCGTGAATTCAGGGTCGGCAGGCAGAGGCTCGTCGACTCGATTGCGGAGTACGCTTCCAATCCGGCGCATTCCGACTGCGGGCCTGAGACGTTCGGCCGTTTGCTGCGGTGTCCCGTAACCGCTCCTTCCGGAATCCATTTCATGCGTTGCGGCGGTCTGTCCGAGGTTTCGTCGGACGATGTCCGGTGCCGTATCTTTTCTCATTTCAACACGCGGATACCTTGTGCCGTACTGCATCCGGTGGACTATTACGTCTTCCGTATGCGTCGGCTGCTTATTTGACCTTTCCCGTTCGTTATCGGTCGACGGATTGGGATGCGCTCCCTGAAACGCAGGGAGTTTTCGAATTGTCGGGAAGTGCGGAGCGATCCGGCGGATTCCCCCGAAGGGTGTCTCCGCAGAAGTCGTCCCTCTTTCCCGAAAGGTTCATTTTCATGTACCTTTTCCCGCCTTGGCATAATCCGTACAAGCGTGATTCTGCGCTCGGCTTATCGAAAAGGTTAAATAAGTAGTATCGTTATGAATAAGAATCAAATGGCGGAGCTGCTTTATGCGCTGCCGGACGGGGTCGTCGTCAAAGGACGCAAATCGAAAGTCGTACCCCTTTGTCTGACGCTTGCGGGCGTCGTATTGTTGGTCGTAAACGGTCTGTTGCCCGCAACGGCGGGGTATGAAGACCTGAAATCGGCGCTGGTGCTTTTCGGCGGCGTAATCTTTGCAACGGGCGTACTGCTGTTGCTCGTCCGGCTCTTCGGCGACAGCGGAGTGCCGCTCTACGGCGAGAATCGCGTGCCGCTGGTCTGGTCGGAACGCTATTATCCCAAATCGGCCGCCTCCGCCGTGGCCGACTGCCTGACGCGTCACGACTGGGCGCGTCTGCGCAGCATCGCTCAGAGCCAGGTTCCTGCCATTCGGCTCGTGGCCTACCATACGCCCGACGAGGGGTTCGTGGCCTGCCAGGCGTTCGAATACGTCGAGTTGGAGGAGCGGCCCCTCACGGAGTTGCACATCGTGCGTTCCGGCCACGAGGCGTAGCGGAGTACGTCGTTATGCGGCGGAACCGGACGGTGTGCGGCATCGTCCGGTTCCCCGCGATTTCGGGAGCCGGCCGGATTGTTGATAATAAAATGGAAGAAATATGTTGTTAACCACTGAGAATATCATTTTGATCGGGGCGTTGCTGCTGCTGGTTTCCGTCTTTGCCGGAAAAGTGGCCTACCGTTTCGGCGCTCCGGCCCTGTTGCTGTTTCTCGGCGTCGGCATGTTGTTCGGGTTGAGGCTCATCTCCTTCAATTCGGCTCCCGTGGCTCAGTTCGTGGGCATGGTGGCGTTGTGTATCATTCTTTTTTCGGGCGGTATGGACACCCGTTACCGCGCCATTCGCCCCGTGATCGGGCCCGGCGTGGTGCTGGCCACCGTCGGTGTGGCGCTGACGGCGCTGATCGTGGCGGGGTTCGTCTACGTGGTGGCGCCGTGGTGCAATGCCGAGATGTCGTTCCTGCTGGCGCTGCTCTTTGCCGCCACCATGTCGTCGACCGACTCGGCGTCGGTCTTCTCGATCCTGCGCAGCCGCAGGCAGGGGTTGAGCGAGAATCTGAAACCGTTGCTGGAGCTCGAAAGCGGCAGTAACGACCCGATGGCCTATATTCTGACCATTTTGCTGGTCGGGCTGCTGACGCCGGGCGAAAGCATGGGCTTCGGTACGAGCCTGCTGCTCTTCGTGGTGGGGATGACGCTCGGCGTCGTGGCAGGGTATGCGTTCGGCCGTCTGGCCGTCTGGACGATCAACCGGATCAATATCGAAAACCAGTCGCTCTACGCCGTACTGCTGCTGGCGTTCGTCTTCCTGACCTTCTCGGTGACCGACCTGATCCGCGGCAACGGCTATCTGGCCGTCTATGTCGCGGGACTGGTTGTGGGGAACTATCCGATCGTTCACAAGAAGACGCTCGGAACGTTTTTCGACGGCTTCACGTGGCTGTTTCAGGTGATCCTTTTCGTCACGCTGGGACTGCTGGTCAATATCGACGAACTGTTGCAGCCCGAGGTGCTGCTGCTGGGCGGCCTGACGGGTCTGTTCATGATCCTCGTCGCACGTCCCGCCGCGGTCTTCCTCTCGCTGCTGCCGTTCCGCAAGTTCACCACCCGCGCCCGCCTCTACGTTTCGTGGGTGGGGCTGCGCGGCGCCGTGCCGATCATCTTCGCCACCTATCCCGTCGTGGCCGGCGTGGAGGATTCGAGCCTGCTGTTTAACATCGTCTTTTTCGTGACGCTGTTGTCGCTGGTCGTGCAGGGTACGACGGTCAGTCTGATGGCCGAATGGCTGGGGTTGGCCTATCCCGAACGGGAACGCATTTTCAACGACGAAGTGATGAACCGCATGCTCGACGATGCGACGACCGAGCTGACCGTCACCGAAGCGATGTTGGAGCCGGGACACCACTTGCGCGACATCGTGCTGCCTGCGGCGACGCTGGTGGTGATGGTGGCGCGCGACGGGACGTTTTTCGTCCCCAAGGGCAATTCGGTGCTCCGCGTGGGCGACAAGCTGCTGGTGGTGACCGAGAACAAGTCGGAGGTGAAGTCGGTCGTCCAGCCGCAGGAGTGAAGCGGCGGACGACGGGCCGCCGACAGAAAATCCGCCCCTTCCGCATTTTGCGGAAGGGGCGGATTCCCGTATGGACTTGTCCGCCTGTTCGGCGGCGGTCGGAGCGGCACGGGCCTCGGCGGGTTGCAGGCTGCCGCACGGGGCGGCGGCTTTCCTGCCGGGCGGCGCGATGCGTGCAGTCGGGAGGGTCGCGGGGGGCTTTCGGCGGACGACTATGCGTGGCGTGCCGATAGTTCCCGTTCGAGGTCGGCGATCGAACACCCCGTGGCTTCGAGCAGGACGAGCAGGTGGTATACCAGGTCGGAGGCTTCGTAGATCATCGCCTCGCGGTTGCCGGCCACGGCTTCGATCACGGTTTCGACGGCCTCTTCGCCGACTTTCTGTGCGATCTTGTTCACGCCGCGCGTGAAGAGCCGCGCCGTGTAGGAGCCTTCGGGCATCGCGGCGTGGCGCTGGCGGACGACGGCTTGCAGGCGGCGGATGAACCCCTCGGTTTCGGGGACGGCCTCGCCGAAGCAGCTCTGCGTTCCCGTGTGGCAGGTGGGGCCGTGGGGAACGGCGCGGATCAGCAGCGTGTCGTTGTCGCAGTCGGCCGTGACCGATACGATGTCGAGGTAGTTGCCGCTCGTTTCGCCTTTTGTCCAGAGGCGGCGGCGCGTGCGGCTGTAAAAGGTGACGCGGCCTTCTGAAAGGCTCTTTTCGTAAGCCTCCCGGTTCATGTAGCCGAGCATCAGCACCCGCAGGGTGCGCGCGTCCTGTATGATGGCGGGGATCAGTCCGTCGGCCTGCTTGCCGACGGCGAGTTCCTCAAAGGGAATGGCTTCGATTTTCATGGTGTTTCTCGTTTATGCTTCTCCGCATGGTCCGCCCGAGGCGATGACGGGGGACGGGCAGGAGCGACAATTGCGCGAAGGTCTCGCACGGGTAGCCGTCGCGCGTGCCGTCGTGATCCATCGACGTGAAGAGCAGCTCGCCCGCGCCGCGCTGACATACTTCGTGCGCCCATGCGAAGAGTTCGCGCTCGGTGAGCCGCTTGCCGCCGTGGGTCGTGACGCGCCATACGCCGTCGGTCTTTTTGGCGTCGATGGCCGCGACGACGAACTGCGAACCGTATTTCGACGCGATGGCGTCGATCAGCGCCGGATCGCGCACGGCGGCGCTGTTTACCGTGACCTTGTCGGCGCCGGCGTCGAGCAGCCGGCCGGCGTCGGCGACCGACGCGATGCCCCCGCCCACGGTGAACGGGATGTCGATGCGTTCGGCGATTCGGGCGACCAGCTCCGTGAAGGTCTGCCGCCCCTCTTCCGTGGCGCTGATGTCGAGGTACACCAGCTCGTCGGCCCCTTCGGCGGCGTATTTCGCCCCCAGCTCCACCGGGTCGCCGACGTTGCGCAGCCCGACGAAGTTGATGCCCTTGACCGTCTGGCCCTCGCGGATGTCGAGGCAGGGGATTATGCGTTTGGCAAGCATCGCCCGAGATCTTCGAGGGTGATACGTCCTTCGTAGAGCGCCTTGCCGACGATGACGCTGCGCAGGCCCGCGCGGTCGAGCGCCTCGATGTCGGCCATCGAGCCGATGCCGCCGCTTACGGTGATTTCCACGCCGGGGAACTGCCCCTGCAACCCAGCGTAGAATTCCGCCGAGGTGCCGCAGAGCATGCCGTCGCGGGCGATGTCGGTGCAGATGACCTGCGCGAGCCCCTGCGGTGCGAATCGGGCGATAAGCTCCTGCGCCGTCATCTCGGATCGCTCCGTCCATCCCTGTACGGCCACCGCGCCGTCGCGGATGTCGGCGCCCAGGATCAGCTTCCCGCCGCCGAATTCGGCGAGCCATTCGGCGAACGATTCCGGTTCGCGCACGGCGATGCTGCCGCAGATGGCGCGGCTGGCGCCTGCGCCGAATACGCTGCGCAGTGCCCCGCGGCTTTTGATTCCGCCGCCGTACTGTACTTCGAGCGTGGTTTTCGTCGCCACGCGTTCCAGCACGGCGAGGTTGCGGGGCTCCGACGCCTTGGCGCCGTCGAGGTCGACCATGTGTAGCCGGCGGATGCCCGCCTCTTCGAAGCGTTGCGCCGCTTTCAGCGGGTCGCGGTAGTAGGTCGTCCGGCGGCCGTAGTCGCCCTGCGTCAGGCGCACGCAGGCGCCGCCGATGATGTCCGTTGCGGGTATGATTTCGATTTTCATGTCGTCAGAGTTTTAGGAAATTGCGTAGTATCCGCTCGCCCGCCCGCCCGCTCTTTTCGGGGTGGAACTGCGTGCCGAAGAAATTGCCGCGCCCCAGGGCGGCGCTGAAGATCCCTCCGTAGTCGGTTTGGGCGATCGTGGCGTCGCACGCCTGCGCCGCGAAGGAGTGGACATAGTAGAGGTAGGTGTCTTCGCCGAGGCCGTCGAAAAGCGGGCTGCGGAGCCTGCCGACGGTGTCCCAGCCTACGTGGGGAATCTTCAGCGGATTTTCCCCGCCTCTCAGCCGCACGACGTGCGCGGGGAAGATGCCCAGGCAGCGGGTGTCTCCCTCCTCGCTGTCCAGGCACATCAGCTGCATGCCGATGCAGATGCCCAGTACGGGTTGCGTCAGGGTGGGGATGAGCGCATCCAGTCCCCGTTCGCGGAGTTTGGCCATTGCCGACGAGGCTTCGCCCACGCCCGGGGAGGAGCACCCTGTCCGCCTGCCGCAGCACCGCGGCGTCGGACGTGACCGTAAATTCGGCGCCGATGCGCCGCAGGGCATTGGCCACCGAACGCAGGTTGCCCGTATCGTAATCCGTGATCGCTATCATAGTATGCCTTTGCTGCTGGGTATGTCGTATCCGAAGCCGGTGCGTGCCACGGCCATGCGCAGCGCACGCGCGAAAGCCTTGAAGATCGCCTCGGCCTTGTGGTGGTCGTTCCCGCCGCGCGCCGAAATCTGCAGGTTGCAGCGTGCCGCGCAGCAGAGCGAGTGGAAAAAGTGGCGGAACATCTCCGTCGGGACGTCCCCGACCCGCTCGCGGCGGAATTCGGCGTCCCATTCGAAGTCGATGCGCCCCCCGAAGTCGAGCAGCACCAGCGCGCGGCAGTCGTCCATCGGCAGGGCGAAGCCGTAGCGGCCGATGCCCGCCTTCGACCCCAGGGCGCGGTCGATGGCCTCGCCCAGCACGATCGCCACGTCTTCCATCGTGTGGTGCTCGTCGATGTCCAGGTCGCCGTGCGCCTCCACCGTGAGCGACACCCCGCCGTGGTGGGCGATCTGGGTCAGCATGTGATCCAGGAACCGCAGCCCGGTGGAAATCCCGTCGCCGGGGGCGGCCCCGCAGGTACCGAAGCCCCGGCCGTCGAGGTCTATGCGTACGGTGATCTGCGTTTCGCGCGTTTCGCGCGTCACGACGACCCGCCGTTCCCCGCGGCGGATGTATTCCGCGATCTCGGCCCACGAGTCCGTGATGAGCACGCATGCCTCTTCCGCGCCCGCTTCCCGCAGCATCCTGCGTCCTTCGGCGGCAGGCGCCAAAAGGATGCCCTTCGCCCCGAGGTTGCGCGCCAGCAGGATGTCGGTCGCCCGGTCGCCGACGACGTAGCTCGTCCCGAGGTCGTACGACCCGTCCGTGTAGCGGCCGAACATGCCCGTACGGGGTTTGCGCGTCGGGGCATCGTCGCTTTCGAACGTGCGGTCGATGAGCATGTCGTCGAACGCGACGCCTTCGCCTGCGAGCGTGCGCAGCATTTTTTCGTGCGGCGGCCGGAAATCCTCCTCCGGGAAGGCCTCCGTGCCCAGCCCGTCCTGGTTCGTCGCCATCACCAGCTCGAAATCCAGCCCCCGGAGCGTCCGGAGCGCCGAGATCGCACCGGGTATGAATTCCAGCTTTTCGAGGCTGTCGACCTGGTAATCCGCGGGCGGCTCCGCGATCACGGTGCCGTCGCGGTCTATGAAGAGCGCTTTTTTCATGGGCGGAAATTTTTGACGGTTTCCAACATGCGGTCGTTCTCCTCCGGGCGCCCGACCGTGATGCGCAGGCAGCCTTCGCAACCTGCGATCCGCGAACGGTTGCGGACGATGACCCCCGCTGCGACCAGCTCCCGGTACAACGGGTCGGGTGCCGCGGTCTTTACCAGCAGGAAGTTGCCTTCCGACGGGTAGACCTGCCCGATGCAGGGGCATGCCGCGAGTGCCGCCGCCAGGCGCGAGCGTTCGGCGCGGATCGCCGCGACCTGGGCCGAGATGTCCCTGCGGAGCGATTCCGCGACGGCCCGCTGCGTGAGCGTGTTGATGTTGTAAGGGTATTTCACCCGGCCGAATAGGCCGGCGATCTCCTCCGAGGCGAAAGCCAGTCCGAGCCGCAGCCCGGCCATGCCCCACGCCTTGGAGAGCGTTTGCAGCACGATCAGGTTCGGGAATTCGTCGAGCCGCGGCAGGAATCCGGCCCCGTCGGCGAAATCGACGTAGGCTTCGTCGAGGACGACCATGCCGTCGAAGCGGCGCAGCAGCCGTTCGATCTCCGGCGCCGGAAAAGCGTTGCCCGTGGGGTTGTTGGGCGAGCAGAGCCATATCAGCTTCGTGCGCTCGTCGGCTGCCGCCAGCAGCGCCCCGACCGGGAGCGAGTAGCCGGCTCCCAGCGGCACTTCGCGCATCTGCACGTCGTTCGTCGCAGCCGCCACGCGGTACATGCCGTAGGTCGGTGCGATCGAGACCGCGTTGTCGATGCCCGGCCGGCAGAAGATGCGGTAGGCCAGATCGATCGCCTCGTCGCTGCCGTTGCCGAGGAAGATCCGCCCGGCGTCCACGTCCTTCAGTTCTGCGATCAGGGCTTTCAGCGCCCGCTGGTGCGGGTCGGGGTAACGGTTCACGCCGTTGTCGTAGGGGCTTTCGTTGGCGTCGAGCCATACGTCGATCCCGCCGCCCGCATATTCGTCGCGGGCTGTGGAGTAGGGTTGCAGCGCCAGAATGTTGGGCCGCACCAACTGCGCCAGCGGTTTCATAGTATCCCTCCTTTCATCCGGATGCGCACGGCGTTGGCGTGTGCGTCCAGCCCTTCGGCCTCGGCCATGGCCGTGATTGCGGGCGCCAGCGCGTCGAGCCCGTCGCGCGTCAGCTCCTGGAATGTGATCTTGCGCATGAAACTGTCGACGTTCACCCCGCTGCAGGCACGGGCCCAGCCGCCCGTGGGCAGCGTGTGATTGGTGCCCGAGGCGTAGTCCCCGGCGCTTTCGGGCGAGTAATTGCCGATGAAGACGCTGCCCGCGGCCGTGATCTTGGCGGCGATGCCCCATGCGTCGCGCATCGAGACGATCAGGTGCTCCGGGGCATAGGCGTTGGCGAACGCAATCTGCTTGTATTCCTCGTCGAACAATACGATCCGGCTGTTGGCCAGCGAATTGCGGATCGCCTCGCCGCGGCTGAGATACCGGATCTGCTCCTCGACGGCCCGGGTTACCTGCCGTGCGAAACGCTCCGTCCGGCAGACCAGGATGGCCTGGCTGTCGTCCCCGTGCTCGGCCTGCGACAGCAGATCGGCGGCGACGAATTCCGCCCGGGCGCTGTTGTCGGCCAGCACCATCACCTCCGAAGGGCCTGCCGGCAGGTCTACGGCCACGGCCTCGGTGCTTACCAGCTGCTTGGCGCGGGTGACGTACCGGTTTCCCGGGCCGAAGATTTTTTCCACGTGCGGGATGCTTTCCGTGCCGTAGGCCATGGCGGCCACGGCCTGCGCCCCGCCGACGGCGAAGATGCGGTCGACGCCGCACAGGTCGGCGGCGAAAAGCACCTCGGGGGCGATCTTCCCGCCGCGCCCGGCCGGGGTGCAGAGTATCACCTCGCCGCATCCGGCGATCCGGGCCGGGCAGGGCGAGCATCAGCACCGTCGAGAAGAGCGGGGCTTTGCCGCCGGGGATATACAGCCCCGCGCGGCCGATCGCCACGGCACGCTGCACGCACCGCACGCCGGGCATCACTTCGATGTCGACCTGCGGCGGGAGCTGTGCCCTGTGGAAGGCTTCGATATTGGACTTGGCGATCGCCAGCGCCGTCTTGAGCCGTTGCGGCACGGCTTTGGCCGCTTCGGTGCGCTGTCTGCGGGAAACCTCGAACCTCTCGGGGACGTAACCTTCGATGCGGGCCACGAGGTCGCGCAGCGCCTTGTCGCCGCCCGTGCGCACCTGTGAGAGGATGGCGGCGACCCGTTCCGTGATTTCGCCCTCCTGTCGCGTGCAGCGGGCCGTGAGGGCCGGCCATTCACGGCGCGGCGGGTTGTTGTGGATTTTCAGCATTTCCATATCCGGGTGTTTTTCGGGGTCAGCGGATCATGTTTTCGAGCGCCAGCACCAGAATGCCTTCGGCGCCGATGGCCTTGAGCCGTTCGATGCGCTCCCAGAGCTGCGATTCGCCGATCACGGCGTGCAGCGAGCACCACCCCTCCTGCGCCAGCGGCAGGATCGTCGGGCTGCGCATGCCGGGCAGGATGACGATTGCTTCCTGGAGTTTCTCCGCCGGGAGGTTCATCAGCACGTATTTCATGCCGCGGCTTTCGAGGATGGAGTTGAAGCGGAAGGTGAGCTGTGCCGTTTCACGGCGCTTCGCCTCGTCCATTTCCGGGTTGGCGATCAGCACCGCTTCGGAATAAAAGACCTTCTCGACTTCGACCAGCCCGTTCGAGATGAGCGTGCCGCCCGACGATACGATGTCGAAGATCGCGTCGGACATCCCTACGGCCGGGGCGATCTCCACCGATCCCTCGATGGTGTGGATTTCGGCGTCGATGCCCTTCTCGGCGAAGAACCGCGCGAGGATGTTGGGGTAGGAGGTCGCGACGCGCTTGCCGCGGAAATAATCCAGCCCTTCGTATGCCACCGTGCGTTCCACGGCCAGCGAGATGCGGCAGTTCCCGAACCCGAGATCCATCGCCTGCTCTACGCGGAATCCTTTCTCCGCCACTTCGTTCAGCCCCACGATGCCCAGGTCGGCGACGCCCATCGCCACGGCCTGCGGGATGTCGTCGTCGCGCACGTTTTTGTCTGTCGGCCACGGGCGGGGCTACGGCCGCCGAGGCTCTGTTCGTTGAGCCGGCCTTTGGCTTGAATGGCTATTCTTAACATAAGCCGTCGAGACGTTTGGTTTGACGCAGGCGGCGTTTCGCGTTGCGGAACCGCCCGACCCCGCGCCTCGTGCAGGCGACATGAAAAAGCCCGCCCGCAAGCGCTGCGGGGGTGCAACGCCGTCCGTGCCGCTTCGTCGGCTTGCAGTTCGACCCCTTTTTCGGCCAGCGGACGGCAGAGGCGCGGCAGGTCGGTCAGGCGGTCGCGGTGGACGACGAGCGTGTCGAGCGCGTTGCAGACGCTTACGCGGCGCGTCTTGGCGTTCAGGACGATCGCCGCGCCCTTTTCCGTGTCGCCCGACCGGTCGAAATAGGCGTGGCAGACGCCGGCGCCCGTTTCGATCACCGGTACGCGGGCGTGGTCGCGCACGAAGTCGATCAATCCCCGCCCGCCGCGCGGAATGACCAGATCGACCAGTCCCGTGGCACCGAGCAGCGCGGCCGTCGCTTCGTGCGTGGGAGGCAGCAGGGCGAGGGTGTTCTCGTCGAAGCCGTGCGCCGCGAGCGTGCGGCGGATCAGCGCGGCGATCGCCGCATTGGAGTCGCGGGCGTCGCTGCCCCCTTTGAGGATGCAGGCGTTGCCCGACTTGACGCAGAGCGCGAAGACGTCGAACCCCACGTTGGGACGTGCTTCGTAGATGACGCCGACGACGCCGAATGGTACCGAGACTTTGCGGATCTCCATGCCGTTGGGGCGCACCGTGCGGTCGAGGATGCGTCCCAGCGGCGACGGAAGCGCCGCCACGTTGCGCAGGTCGGCGGCGATGCCCAGCAGCCGCCCGCGGTCGAGCAGCAGCCGGTCGTAGGCCGGATCGGCGGGGTTCATCCGGCTGCGGTCGCGGGCATTGGCCGCCAGCAGCTCCTCCGTGCCGGCCTCCACCGCGTCGGCCAGCGCCAGCAGCAGGCGGTCGATCCGTTCCGAGGCGGTGCGGTTGAGCGCGCGGGCGGCCTCGCGGGCGCGTCGAAAAGTGTGTTGCGTCTCCATGGGTCAGTCCAGATAGAGGTAATCGTAGTGTATGAGTGCCCGTGCGCCGCGGCGGCCGATATTGCGGCGTGCCGTCGTGCTGTCGCAGGAGACCTTGCCGGCGCCGACCGGCCGGCCGTCGGGGGCGACGATGCGCACGATGTCGTCCTTCTCGAAGACACCCTCCACGCGGCTCACGCCGACGGGCAGCAGGCTCACGGCGCGCGGGCCGCCGAGCGCATCGAGAGTTTCGCGGGTTACGTGCACCTCTCCTTTGGCGAATCCTTCCGAGTGGGCGATCCATTTCTTGACGCCCGAGATGGGGTGGGGCGAGGGGAGGAAGCGGGTGCAGAGGGTGCGGCTTCCCTCGGCCAGCAGGTCGGGCAGGATGCCGTCGCGGCGGCCGTCGGCGATGATCGTCTCGATTCCCTCGGCGGCCACCTTGCGGGCGATGCGGCTCTTGGTGAGCATTCCGCCCCGTCCGAACGACGACTTCGCGTCGCGGATGCAGTCCGGCAGGTCGCGCTGCCCGGGTGCGATTTCGCGGATCACTTCGACGCCCGGCGCCCCCGGCGTACCGTCGCAGATACCGTCCACGTTGGTCAGCAGGATGAGCGCTTCGGCGCCGATCATCGTCGAGAGCAGCCCCGAAAGTTCGTCGTTGTCGGTGAACATCAATTCGGTGACCGCCACCGTGTCGTTCTCGTTGACGATCGGGACGACGCCGTTTTCGAGCATCACGCGGATGCTGTTGCGCTGGTTGAGGTAGTGGCGGCGGGTCTCGAAATCCTGCTTGGTGGTGAGCACCTGCCCGCAGACGATTCCCCGTGCGTCGAAGAGTTCGTAGTAGCGGCGGATCAGCTTCACCTGCCCGACGGCCGAGTAGAGCTGGCGGGCCGACACGGCGTCGAGCCGGTGGCCGGCCGCGATCACCCCGCGCCCTGCGGCGACAGCGCCCGACGACACGACGATGACCTCGACGCCGGCACGGTGCAGGGCTGCGATCTGGTCGGCCAGCGCAGCCATGCGGTCGGTATCGAGCGTGCCGTCGGTGCGGGTCAGCACGTTGCTGCCCACCTTTACGACGATGCGCCGGAAGCGGCAGCGTGCCGCGTTTGGTGCGATGTCCGGATTCTCCATGATGTTTATCGGCTGAGCAGATACTCCTTGAACGCTTCGAACTCGGCGCCGAGCGCGACCGTGCGTTTCTTCCCCTTGACGAACTCCTGCAAGCGCTGCGGAATCTCGACCGGCCGGCCGATGATGCTTTCCACCGTATCGACGAACTTGGCCGGATGGGCCGTTTCGAGGAAGATGCCCGTTTCGCCGTCGCGCAGTCCGTCGCGCAGCGCACGGTAGCCGCAGGCGCCGTGCGGGTCGAGCAGGTAGCCCGTGCGGGCGAAAGTGTCGGCCACCGTGGCGCGGATCTGGTCGTCGTCGCAGCGGAACGCCGCGACGTCGGCGCGCAGCGCGTCGAGCGAACGGCCGTAGAGGTCGAGGATGCGGGCGAAGTTGTTCGGGTCGCCCACGTCCATCGCGTTGGCCAGCGTCGGGACCGACGGCCGGGGGCGGTAGCTGCCCGTGCGGAGGTATTCGTAAAAGGTGTCGTTGGCGTTGTTGGCGGCGATGAAGCGGTCGACCGGCAGCCCCATGCGTCGGGCGAACAACCCTGCGGTGAGGTTGCCGAAGTTGCCGCTCGGTACGCTCACCACGATCGGCGAGATTACGCCCTGTGCGCGCAATTGCGCATAGGCGTGGAAGAAATAGAAGGTCTGGGGCAGGAACCGCGCCACGTTGATCGAGTTGGCCGATGTGAGCCGCATCCGTCGTTTGAGCTCCGTATCCGCAAAGGCGCTCTTGACCAGCCGTTGGCAGTCGTCGAACGTGCCTTCGATCTCCAACGCCGTGACGTTGCGTCCCAGCGTCGTGAACTGCTTCTCCTGAATGTCGCTTACGCGCCCTTTGGGGTAGAGCACCACTACGTCGATGCCCTCGACGCCGAGAAACCCGTTGGCCACGGCGCCGCCCGTGTCGCCCGACGTGGCGACGAGCACCGTGACGGGGTGTTCGTCGTCGCGGCCTTCGATGAAGTGGGAGAGGATGCGTGCCATGAAGCGCGCGCCTACGTCCTTGAAGGCCATCGTCGGGCCGTGGAAGAGTTCGAGCGCCCAGATGCCGTCGTCGACCCGGACAACCGGAATGTCGAAGCAGAACGTGTCGCGGACGATGTGCCGCAGCGTTTCGGGTTCGATCTCCTCGCCGAAAAAGGCGTCGGCCACGCGGCAGGCGATCCGGTGGAGGTCCAGACGGGCGATCCCGTCGAAGAATGCGTCGGGCAGCCGCTCGATCCGTTCGGGCATGTAGAGCCCGTTGTCGGGCGCCATGCTGGCGACGACCGCCTCGCGGAGCGAGACTTCGGGCGTGCGGCGGTTTGTGCTGTAATATTTCATCGTGTGGAAACTTGTATTTTTCGTCCGTTATTCGGTACCGTGGATGAAGAGGTCGATGAAGGCATCGCCCCGCAGGTGGCCGTAGCGGCCCCGTCGGGCACTCTGTTCGTCGTAGGCCCCCACCATGTCGGGATGGCAGCCGCTCCGCCAGATCGTGAAGGGGACCGGCGCGGCGGTGTGGGTGCGCAGCAGGCAGGGCGTCGGGTGGTCGGGAAGGATGGCCAGCGAGACGGGACACTCCCATGCGGAGACCGCTTCGAAGATCGGCCGCACCACCCGTGCGTCGAGCGCTTCGATCGTCCGTACTTTCAGTTCGGCGTCTCCTTCGTGGCCCGCCTCGTCGCTCGCTTCGATATGCAGGAAGACGAAATCCTCGTCGCGCAGCGCCCGCAGCGCGGCCTCGGCCTTGCCTTCGTAGTTGGTGTCGTAGAGCCCCGTCGCTCCTTCGACTTCGACGGGCGTCAGTCCGGCGCAGACGCCGATTCCGCGGATCAGGTCGACGGCCGAGATGACCGAACCGTTGCGGATCGGGGCGTAGCGCTCCTGCAAGGTCTGCATACGGGGGCGGTAGCCCGGCGACCACGGCCAGATGCTCGTGGCCGGCTGTTTCCCGGCAGCCCGGCGCGCCCGATTGACGGGATGATCCGCCAACAACTCCTGCGAACGGAAGATCAGTTCGCGGAGCTGTCGCGCCGTAGGTTCGGCGGCAGCGTCGGCGGCCGACGGCAGCACTTCGGCGAAGGGGCGGTCGGGTACGTCGTGCGGCCCGACGGTGTGGAACCGCTTGTCGCCGCCGCGGATCGTGAGCAGGTGGCGGTACGAGACGCCCGTGTGGAACCGCACGTCGTCGCTGCCCAGCCGCCGTTGGAGGAAGTCGATCAGTTCGGCCGCTTCGGCCGTGGAGATATGGCCGGCCGAATGGTTGCGGATGCGCTCCTGCTCGACCGTAATGAGGTTGCAGCGCATGACCATTTCGCCGCGCCCGATTTCGATGCCCATGCCGGCCGCTTCGAGCGAACCGCGTCCTTCGAAGACGGAGGGAACGTCGTACCCCAGCAGCGAGAGGTGTGCGATTTCGCTGCCCGGAGCGAACCCTTCGGGCACGGTGTCGAGGATGCCCGAGGCGCCGAGCGCTGCGATGCGGTCGATCGTCGGCTTGCGGGCGGCTTGCAACGGCGTGCGGCCGCCGAGCCGTGGAATCGGTTCGTCGGCCATTCCGTCGCCGAGGATGATGAGGTACTTCATGGTCTATCGGATATTGGCGATGCGGATGATGTCGGCGAAGACGCCTGCGGCCGTCACCTCCGCGCCGGCGCCGTACCCCTTGATCTGGATCGGGTATTTGCGGTAGCGTTCGGTGGTGATGAGGATGACGTTGTTGCTGCCCGAAAGGTGGTAGAACGGGCTTTCGTTGTCGACCTCTTCGAGCCCGACCGAGGTGCGTCCGTCCTCCATGCGGGCGATGAAACGCAGCCGTTTCCCTTCGGTTTCGAGCCGTCGCCGCCATGTTTCGAAGCGGGCGTCCGTTTCGGGCAGGCGATGCCAGAACTCGTCGATGCTCCCCTCGAAGCAGCTTTCGGGCAGGAAGGTGCGCCGCTCCACGTCGCGCTGTTCGACGGCATAGCCCGCTTCGCGCGTGAGGATCACCAGCTTGCGGATGACGTCCGTGCCGCTCAGGTCGACGCGCGGATCGGGTTCGGCATAGCCTGCCTCCTGAGCCATGCGTACGGCGCGGCTGAACGGAATTTCGGCGCTCATGCGGTCGAAGATGTAGTTGAGCGTCCCCGAAACCACCGCCTCGATGCGCAGGATGCGGTCGCCGCTGTTTATCAGGTCGGAGATCGTGTTGATGATCGGCAGACCGGCGCCGACGTTGGTCTCGAAGAGGAATTTCGCGTTGCGTTTGCGCGAGACGGTTTTGAGCTCGCGGTAGAGGGCGTAGTCGGACGACGCGGCGATCTTGTTGGAGGCCACCACCGAGACGTTGTGGTCGAGCAGCGAACGGTAGAGCGCCGCCACCTCCGCGCTGGCCGTGCAGTCGACGAAGACCGAGTTGTAGATGTTCAGGGCGAGAATCTCGTCGCGCAGGCTCTCCGGCGTCGAGGGCGTTCCCTCCTCTTCGAGCCGCCGGAGGCAGTCGTTCAGGGCGATGCCTTCGGCGTCGATGAGCCGTTTGCGGGAGTTGGCGATTCCCACGACGCGGATTTGGAGTCCGTTGTCGGCCATGAGCGTGCGCCGTTGCAGGCGGATCTGTTCCAGCAGGTCGCGCCCCACCTGTCCGACGCCGGCCACGAAGATGTTGAGTACCTGATACTCCGACAGGAAGAACGAGTCGTGGATCACGTTGATCGCCTTCGGAAGGCTTTCGAGCGTCACGACCACCGAGATGTTGGTCTCCGAGGCGCCCTGCGTGCAGGCGATGACGTTGATGCCGTTGCGTCCCAGCGTCCCGAACAGCTTGCCCGCGATGCCGGGCGTATGTTTCATGTCGTCGCCCACCACGGCGATCGTCGCCAGGTCGTGTTCGGCGGTGATGCTGCCCACTTCGCCGATCTCGATTTCGGGGGCGAACTCCCTGGTGAGCATCGCGATGGCCAGATCGGCGTCCTCGTTGCGCAGTCCGATCGACGTGGTGTTCTCCGAGGCGGCCTGCGACACGAAGAAGACGCTGATGCCGGCCCTGGCCAGTGTGCGGAAGATGCGGTGGTTGACGCCGATCACGCCTACCATGCCCAGCCCTTGAATGGTCACCAGACAGGTGTTGTTGATCGAGGAGATCCCCTTGATCGCCTTGTCGCGCCCCTGTACCCGCTCGCGGGAGATGAACGTGCCCGGCGCTTCGGGGTTGAAGGTGTTCTTGATCAGGATGGGGATGTCGCGGTGGTAGACCGGGAAGATCGTGGGCGGATAGACCACCTTCGCGCCGAAGTTGCACAGCTCCATCGCCTCTTCGAAGCTCAGCCGGTCGATGACATAGGCATCGCTGATGACGCGCGGGTCGGCCGTCATGAAACCGTCGACGTCGGTCCAGATTTCGAGCGTCTCGGCGTTCAGCGCGGCGGCGATGAGTGCGGCGGTGTAGTCCGATCCGCCGCGCCCCAGATTGGTCACGTCGCCCGTGGCGCAGTCCGAGGCGATGAAGCCTGGCACTACCGACACGCGGGGGCGGTCGGCCAGACGCTCCCTGATGAGCTTTTCGGTCAGATGCGCATCGCCACGTCGAGGAACTCCGTGTCGAGGAACGGTACGCGGCCTTCGATCCCCCACGCCGCGAGCGACTTGTTGGCGCGCAGGCAGTCGTACTGATGCAGGCGACCGATCTTGCGCACCGTCTCTTCGTGGAAGGCGCGGGCGTCGGGCGCCTTGTGGAAATAGAGGTAGCCGCCGAAAATCTCGTCGGCACCCTCGCCCGACAGCACCATCTTGACGCCCATGGACTTGATGACGCGCGCCAGCAGGTACATCGGCGTCGAGGCGCGCACGGTCGTCACGTCGTAGGTTTCGATGTGGTAGATCACGTCGCGCAGGGCGTCGAGCCCCTCCTGGACGGTGTAGTTGATTTCGTGGTGCACCGTACCGATGTGGTCGGCGACCTTGCGTGCCGCACGGAGGTCGGGAGCGCCTTTCAGGCCGACGGCGAACGAGTGGAGCTGCGGCCACCAGGCCCGGTCGCGGTCGTTCGATTCGACGCGCCGGTCGGCGAATTTCTTGGCGCCACGGCCGAGATGATCGACGAATCGAGTCCGCCCGACAGCAGCACGCCGTAGGGAACGTCTGACATCAGCTGCCGCTTGACGGCCGATTCCAGCGCCTTGCGCAGCGTCGGTATGTCGGCACCGTTGTCCTTCACGGCGTCGTACTCGAACCAGTCGCGCTTGTACCAGCGCACCATTTTCCCCTCGCGGCTCGACCAGTAGTGCCCGGGCAGGAACGGCCGGATGGTGCTGCACACCCCTTCGAGGGCTTTCTGTTCCGATGCGACGTAAAATTGCTCGTCGCGGTCCCAGCCGATGTAGAGCGGGATGACGCCGACCGGGTCGCGGGCGATCAGGTATTCGTCGTTTTCGATGTCGTACAGCGCGAAAGCGAAGATGCCGCTGATCTTTTCGAGCAGTCCGACGCCCAGCTTGCGGTAGAGCGGCAGGATCACCTCGCAGTCCGAGCCTGTCCGGAAATCGTACTCCCCGGCCAGCTCGTCGCGGATCTCCTGATGGTTGTATATCTCGCCGTTCACGGCCAGCACCTGTTTCCCGTCGCAGCTGAACAGGGGTTGACCGCCCGACTGAGGGTCGACGATCGAAAGCCGCTCGTGCGAAAGGATCGCCCGCTCGCCGCAGTAGACACCCGACCAGTCGGGGCCCCGGTGCCGTATCTGCTTCGACATTTTCAGTACCTGCCCACGCAGCGCATCCGATTTCCGGCGGATGTCAAATAGTCCTACGAAACCACACATAGATTGATTGTTGTTGTATTACGTTACAAAACTGTTAATTGCCGGCCGCCTGTGTCCCGCTGCGGGAATCCCGCCGCGTCGCCGCCTCTCTCAAGTCCCCGCCGGGGCGGGGGCTCGAGGAAGGCCGGATTTACAAGGGTGCCGGAGGCGGCGGATACGACCCGCCGGAGCGCGAAACAATCTGAAAAATTGCAAGGCCTCCCGGGGAATCAGTTGTTCTCCGGGCGGAGTTTGCGCACGACGGCGCCGGTCTGCCACATCTCGCTTTCGCGCATCTCGCGCAGCTCTTCGTCGAGCTTCTCGCGGTAGTCGGGCTTGCTGTTCAGGTCGATCGACCGCTGCGCCTCGTTGCCGGCGGCCACTTCGCCGTAAAGCTCTTCGAAGACGGGTTTCGTGGCGTCGCGGAAACGTTTCCACCAGTCCAGCGCGCCGCGCTGGGCCGTGGTCGAGCAGTTGGCGTACATCCAGTCCATGCCGTTCTCGGCCACCAACGGCATGAGCGACTGGGTCAGCTCCTCGACCGTCTCGTTGAAAGCCTCCGAGGGGTGTGGCCGTGGGCGCGCAGCGTCTCGTACTGGGCCGCGAAGATACCCTGGATGGCGCCCATCAGCGTGCCGCGCTCGCCCGTCAGGTCGGAGTAGACCTCGCTTGAAGTCGGTCTCGAAGAGATAACCCGAACCCACGCCGATGCCGAGGGCCACCACGCGCTCGAATGCGCGGCCCGTGGCGTCCTGGAAGACCGCATAGCTCGAATTCAGTCCGCGGCCCTCGAGGAACATGCGCCGCAGCGAAGTGCCCGAACCTTTCGGGGCGATCAGGATCACGTCTACGTCGGCCGGGGGCACGATGCCCGTGCGCTCCTTGTAGGTGATGCCGAAGCCGTGCGAGAAGTAGAGCGCCTTGCCCGGCGTGAGGTGTTTCTCGATGGTGGGCCATACGGCGATCTGGCCTGCGTCGGAGAGCAGGTACTGGATGATCGTGGCGCGCTCGGCGGCCTCTTCGATGCCGAAGAGCGTCTTCCCCGGTACCCAGCCGTCGGCGACGGCCTTCTCCCAGCTCTTGCTGCCCTCGCGCTGGCCGACGATGACGTTGAGGCCGTTGTCCCTGAGGTTGAGCGACTGCCCCGGACCCTGTACGCCGTAGCCGATTACGGCGATGGTTTCGTCCCTGAGGACTTCGCGTGCTTCCAGGGGAAACTCTTCGCGGGTAACGACGGTTCTCTTCTACTCCGCCGAAATTGATCTGTGCCATAGTTGTATGAATTTTAAAAGTTAAAATGAATCCGTTCTTTGTCTGTTCCTCTCGAGTTCTTCGAGGTATTCGTTGAGCAGCTCGCGCCGCGATTTGACGATCGCCACCGTGCCGCTGCGCACGAACTGCTGTACGCCGTAGGGTTGCAGCAGGCGGAACAGTGCCTGCGTCTCGGCCTTGTGGCCGGTCTTTTCGACGACGATGTAGTCGTCGTCGATCTCCAGGATGCGCACGTTGTGCCGCGGACGAGCTGCTCGACGTTGCGGCTGCGCGTGACTTGTAGAGGGCGATCTCCTGCTGCACGACTTCGTCCGAGGTGAAGACGAAGACTTTGAGCACGTCGATGCGCTTTCTCGACCTGCCGCGCGAGCTTTTCGACCCGTTCGGGACCGGTGCGCACAACGATCGTGAATTTGTGGATGCCCGCGAGCGCCGATTCGGAAGTGGTCAGACTCTCGATATTGACATTGCGGCACGTGAAGACCGTGGTGATCTGGCTCAACAGACCCACCTTGTTCTCCGAAAATACGGTGATGATATACTCCTGTTGTTCCATTCCTCGTTCGGATTTTATTCGAGCCGGATCGCCGCCACGGGCGCGCCGGCCGGCACCATCGGGAATACGTTTTCTTCGCTTTCGACGCGCACCTCCAACAGGTAGGCGCCTTTGCAGGCTTTCATCTCGGCCACCGCCCCGGCCAGCTCCTCGCGCCGCTCCACGCAGCGGTATTCGATTCCGTTGGCGCGGGCGATCAACCCGAAGTCGGGGTTGACCATCTCGGTCGACGAGTAGCGGCGGTCGTAGAAGAGCTCCTGCCACTGGCGCACCATGCCCAGGATAGGAGTTGTTGAGCATACGATCTTTCACGGCGACCTGCGACTGGAAGATCGTCCCCAATTCCTGAATGGTCATTTGCAGCCCGCCGTCGCCCGCGAAGAGGATACCTCGCGGTCGGGAGCGCCCAGCTTGGCGCCGATGGCCGCCGGGAGGCCGAACCCCATGGTGCCTAGACCGCCCGACGTGACGACGCTGCGGCTGCGGCGGAACCCGAAGTAGCGGGCGGCGAACATCTGCTGCTGCCCCACATCGGTGACCAGCACCGCGTCGTTGTCGTAGGCATGCGCTACGGTATCTACGACCTCGCCCATGCGGATGCGGCCGCCTTCCGGGCGGATCGCCTTGCGGACGACCGCCTCGTATTCGACTTTGTCGCAGGCGCGGAACTCCTCGATCCAGGCGCTGTGCCCGCGCGGAGCGGATCCTTTGGGTCAGCAGCGGGAGCGTGCGCTTCACATCGCCCACGAGGGCCACGTCGGCATGTACGATCTTGTCGATTTCGGAGGGGTCGATCTCCAGGTGGATGACCTTGGCGTTCGCCCCGAAACATTTGGGGTTGCCCGTTACGCGGTCGTCGAAACGCATCCCGACGGCGACGAGCAGGTCGCACTCCTTGTTGCGGATGTTGGGGCCGTAGTTGCCGTGCATCCCCAGCATACCGACATACTGCGGCGAGGAGGTCGGCACGGCCGACAGCCCCAGCAGGGTCGAGGCGACCGGTATGTCGCTCGCGAGGAAGGCCTGCAATTCTTGCTCGGCGTTTCCGAGCATCACGCCCTGTCCCGCCATCAGCAGCGGCCGTTGTGCGGCGTCGATGAGCCGTACCGCCTCCTCGATGCACTCCGCGTCGGGTAAGGGTGCGGTGCGTAGCTGCGGATCGAGGTCAGCCTTTCGTAGCGGAAGGGCGCCGTCCGCGCACTGGGCGTCCTTGGTGATGTCGACCACGACAGGGCCCGGGCGCCCCGAACGGGCGATGTAGAAGGCCTTGGCAATCGCCGCCGGGAATCTCTTCGGTACGCTTGACCTGGCAGTTCCATTTCGTTACAGCCTGCGTGATCCCGACGAAGTTGGTCTCCTGGAAGGCGTCGGTTCCCAGCAGTGTCGAACCTACCTGTCCGGTGACGAGCACCAGCGGCGTGGAGTCCATCAGCGCGTCGGCCAGTCCGGTCACGGTGTTCGTCGCACCCGGGCCGGAGGTGACGAGGCAGACGCCCACGCGGCCGCTTACGCGGGCATAGCCCTGTGCGGCGTGGACGGCGCCCTGCTCGTGGCGCACGAGGATGTGGCGCAGCCGGTCGCGATAGTCGTAGAGCGCGTCGTAGACGGGGATGATCGCTCCTCCGGGATAGCCGAAGAGGGTCTCGACGCCCTCGCGCAGGAACGATTCGAGCAGGGCCTGCGACCCTGTGATACAAGGGCCGGGCTGTTGTCCTTCGGTTCTGGTTGTCGTGTTCGTATTCATGGTGTTGTCCGGTTTTATTCTTCTTCGACGATGCGTACGGCCCCTTGTCTGCCGAGCTGACCAGCTTGGCGTAGGCCCTTAGCGAGGTCGGGTACGCGGCGGTCGCGTGCCGCGGGGCGGAAATGCTGCTGTGCGGCCATGCGCGCGGCGATTTCCTCGTCGCCGGCCATGAGGCGGATCGAGCGCCGCGGGATGTCGATCTCGATCTCGTCGCCCGTGCGGATGACGGCGATCTCCCCGCCCGAAGCCGCTTCGGGCGAAACGTGACCGATCGACAACCCCGACGTTCCGCCCGAGAAGCGGCCGTCGGTAATCAGCGCGCAGGCTTTGTCGAGGTGTCTGGATTTGAGGTACGACGTGGGGTAGAGCATCTCCTGCATTCCGGGGCCGCCTTTGGGCCTTCGTAGCGGATGACGACCACCTCGCCCGCCTGCACCTCGTCGCCGAGAATGCCCTCGATGGCCTGCTCCTGCGATTCGTAGACGCGGGCCGGCCCGCGGAAACGAACAGCGACGCGTCGACGCCGGCGGTCTTGACGACGCAGCCGCAGCGGGCGATGTTGCCCGTCAGTACGGCCAGCCCTCCGTCGCGGAAATAGGCGTGCTCCGTGTCGCGGATGCAGCCCGCCGCGCGGTCGGTGTCGAGTGTGTCGTAGCGGGTGTCCTGTGTGCCCAGCTGCCGGTCGCCCTTGCCGGCGGGGGCGCTTCGCCAGCGGCCGAGGGCGTCGTCGCCCACCGTTTCGCTCCGCAGGTCGCAGGCCGCGATCGCCTCGCCCAGCGTGCGGCCGTCGACCCTCCCGGCCGAGGTGTCGAGCAATCCGCGCGGGCGAGTTCTCCCAGGATCGAGAGGATGCCTCCGGCGCGGTTGACATCCTGGATATGGTAATGCGAGTTGGGGTGCGACCTTGCACAGCACGGGTACCCGGCGCGAAAGGCGGTCGATGTCGTGCATCGTGAAGTCCACGCCCGCCTCGTGGGCCACGGCCAGCAGGTGCAGCACGGTATTGGTCGAGCCGCCCATGGCGATGTCGAGCGACATGGCATTCTCGAAGGCTGCCTTCGTGGCCATCGAGCGCGGCAGCAGCGAGTCGTCGCCTTCGAAGTATAGCGTTCGGCGTTGCGGACGATGAGCGCTGCGGCCTCTTCGAACAGCCGGCGGCGCGTTGACATGCGTGGCCACGATCGTGCCGTTGCCCGGGAGCGAGAGCCCGAGCGCTTCGGTGAGGCAGTTCATCGAGTTGGCGGTGAACATCCCCGAACACGACCCGCAGCCCGGGCATGCGGCAGCGTTCGACGCGCGCCACCTGTTCGTCGCTGCAACTGTCGTCGGCAGCCCATTACCATCGCGTCGATCAGGTCGAGCGTCGCGGTCGCCGAAACGGCCCCGCCTCCATCGGCCCGCCCGAAACGAAGACGGTCGGGATGTCGAGCCGCATGGCGGCCATCAGCATCCCGGTGTGATCTTGTCGCAATTGCTGATGCACACCAGTGCGTCGACCTTGTGGGCATTGGCCATGTATTCGACGCTGTCGGCGATGATCTCGCGCGAGGGGAGCGTCGTGCCCCATGGCGATGCCGTCGTCGACGGCATGCCGGTCGTGCCCCATGGCGTTTTGACGACGAGCAGCAAATTAATGACGTGGATATATGTATGGTTCAACGTGTGCATGTACCGTATCCGGTTGCTGGTTACGAAGCAAAAGTAGGAATATAAAATTACATTACCAAGCTAATTCGTAAAAAAATATAATAACATAACAATCAATCGGAAAGTTTTCGACGGAGGTTTTTATTTTATTCCGATTCCGCTCGTTTGGTTACAATCCGTAACCGGCGTACGGAACCGGTTAAACCCTTTTTCGGCCGATCGTGCCGCACGGGAACTCCGCCGGTTCCGATTCGGAGATTACGATCCGTCGTCCGGTCGCTGCCGGAAGGGCGCTCATATCTGCGCGGCGATGAAATCCCCGACTGCCGACGTGCGGTAGCTGCGCTGGCCCGGGGCGGTGAGGTCCTCGGTGACGACACCCGCGGCGAGGGTGCGGTCGATCGCCTTGCGCACGGCCCTGCCTTCGGCTCCGAGGCCCAAGTGTTCCAGCAGCAGGGCGGCCGAGAGGACGGCGGCCATCGGGTTGGCGATGTTCTTCCCCGCAGCCTGCGGATAGGAGCCGTGGACGGGTTCGAACAGAGCGCACTTCGCGCCGATGCTCGCCGAGGGGAGCATGCCGAGCGAGCCGCTGATGACGCTGGCCTCGTCGGTGAGGATGTCGCCGAACATGTTCTCGGTGACGATCACGTCGAAATCAGTCGGCTGGCGTACGATCTGCATCGCGGCGTTGTCCACGAACATGAAATCGACCGTCACGTCGGGATATTCGCAGGCGGTGCGCTGGGCCGTTTCGCGCCACATGCGCGACGTCTCCAACACGTTGGCCTTGTCGACTACCGTGAGGTGTCGCCGCCGTGTCCCGGCCAGCCGGAAGGCGACGCGAAGCACCTGTTCGATCTCGTCGATCGTGTAGGTGCAGGTGTCGTAGGCGCGCGTGTCGTGCCGGTCGCGTCCCTGCCGTCCGAAATAGATGCCGCTCGTCAGTTCGCGCACGCAGATGAAATCGGTGCCGCGCACCACCTCTGCCTTGAGCGGCGAACGGTCGACCAACGGTTCGTAGACCGTCACCGGACGCAGGTTGGCGAAGAGCCCCAGGGCCTTGCGCATACGCAGCAACCCCTGTTCGGGACGAACCTTCGCTTTGGGGTTGTTGTCGTATTTGGGATCTCCGATGGCGCCGAACAGCACGGCGTCGGCCTCGCGGCAGATGCAGTGGGTCGTGTCGGGGTAGGGATTGCCGGTGGCGTCGATCGCCGCGGCGCCTACCAGCGCCTCGGTGTAGCGGATGCGGTGTCCGAATTTCGCCGCCACGCGGTCGAGTACTTTCGTGGCCTCGGCAATGATCTCCGGGCCGATGCCGTCGCCGGGCAAAAGAGCGATGTTGATATCCATAGTCGTTGCAGGTTGTTTGGTCTCGTGAGGATGTTATCGTCGGGAGGCTTCGAACGCCTCGATCCGGTCGGCGATGCTCAGCAGGTAGTCCACGTCGTCGTAGCCGTTGAGCAGGCATTTCTTTTTATAGGCGTCGATCTCGAACCGCTCGCTGCGGCCGTCGGAGAGGGCGGTCAGCGTCTGCGCTTCCAGATCGACCGTGAAGCGGGATGCCGGATCGCGGCGCAGGTCGTCGAAGATCGCGGCGAGAAAGTCGTCGCTCACGCGCAGCGGCAGCAGGCCGTTGTTGAGGGCGTTGTTGCGGAAGATGTCGGCGAAGAAACTCGACACCACCACGCGGAAGCCGTAGTCGGCCAGCGCCCAGGCGGCATGTTCGCGCGAGCTGCCGCAGCCGAAGTTGCGGCCCGCGACGAGAATCCGCCCCTCGTAACGCGGGTCGTTGAGCGGGAATGCGGCGATCGGACGCCCCTCGGCGTCGTAGCGCCAGTCGCGGAAAAGATTGTCGCCGAATCCCTTGCGTTCGGTCGCTTTCAGGAAGCGCGCCGGAATGATCTGATCGGTGTCGATGTTCTCCGCCTCGACGGGCACCGCCCCCGAAGTGAAGGTCGTGAATTTGGGAATAGCCATTGTATTACGCGTTTGTTTTTCAGCAGTCCTTTTCTCGCCTCGGCAGAGCTCGCGCAAGCGCGGTTTTGCTCATTTGGCTTAACGAAAAGGTTCACATTCGTGCACCTTTTCTCGCCTCGGCATAGCCCGAACTTCGTTCGGCTCTGCGCTCGGCTTATCGAAAAGGTTCGTTTGCAACGTTCGTTTTCAATCGTTCGGCGGGAATCCGAACAGCTCCCGCGGGTCTGCGATCCGGCCGCTGACGGCGGCGGCCGCCGCTACGGCGACGCCCGACAGCAGCGTGCGTGCTCCCGGCCCCTGACGCCCTTCGAAATTGCGGTTGGAGGTCGAGACGCAGTACTTGCCGGCGGGAATCTTGTCGGCATTCATCGCCAGACAGGCCGAGCAGCCCGGCTGGCGCAGTTCGAATCCTGCGGCGGCGAGAATCCGATCCAGTCCTTCGGCCTTCGCGGCGGCCTCCACGGCCTTCGAGCCGGGGACGATCCATGCCGTCACTTCCGGAGCTTTGCGCCGTCCCTCGACCAGACGGGCGAAACGCCGCAGGTCTTCGATGCGGCCGTTGGTGCAACTGCCGACGAAAACGTAGTCGACGGGTTTGCCCAGCAGCCGTTCGCCGGCATCGAATCCCATATATTCCAGCGCTTTGGGATCGGCGTCGGCGGGAATCGCCGCATCGACGGCCATTCCCATGCCGGGATTCGTCCCGTAGGTAATCATCGGCGCGATCTCGGCGGCGTCGAACCGGTATTCGCGGTCGAAACGTGCGTCGGCATCGCTGTAAAGTTCCCGCCACCGCGCTACGGCGGCGTCGAACGCCTCGCCCTGCGGCGCGCGTTCGCGTCCGCGCAGGTAGTCGAAGGTCGTCTGGTCGGGGGCGATCATGCCGCCGCGGGCGCCGCACTCGATACTCATGTTGCATACCGTCATGCGTCCCTCCATCGAGAGCGAGCGGATCGCCTCGCCGGCGAATTCGATGAAATGGTCGGTTCCGCCCGAAGCGGTGATGCGCGCGATGATGTGGAGAATGATGTCCTTGGCCTCCGTGCCCGAGGGCAGCGTGCCGTCGACGGTGATGCGCATCGCGCGCGGCTTGCCTTGCAGGATGCACTGGCTGGCCAGCACCATTTCGACTTCGGAGGTTCCCACGCCGAAGGCGACGGCCCCCAGCGCGCCGTGCGTGGAGGTGTGGCTGTCGCCGCAGACGATCGTCATGCCCGGCTGCGTGAGCCCCAGTTCGGGGCCGATGATGTGTACGATCCCCTGCCGCGGATCGCCCATGCCGAAGTGCTCGATGCCGTAGCGGGCGCAGTTGGCGCGCAGCGTCTCGACCTGATGCCGCGACTGAGGCTCGGCGATGGGGAGGTGCTGGTCCACGGTGGGGATGTTGTGGTCGACCGTGGCGGTGATGCGGTCGGGATGTACCACGCCGACGCCGCGCCGCGCGAGTCCGGCGAAGGCCACGGGCGAGGTCACCTCGTGGATGTACTGCCGGTCGATGTAGAGCACCGTGCGGCCGCCCTCCTCGGTGCGCACCGTGTGCGCATCCCAGATTTTGTCCAGAAGCGTGCGTCCCATGCTACTCCTCCTTCTCTTTGCGTTCGGTGACGTTCAGCACGCGCAGCGCGTCGAGAAATGCCTCGACCGACGCGCGTGTCGTATCGGTGTGGGCTGCGAAGCCGTGCACGGTGCGTTCGCCGCATTCGACCTGTACGTGGACGCGTCCCACGTCGTCCGAGCCGCGCGTGACGGCCTGCATCAGGAACTCCGAGAGGGTGACCCGCTCGTTGACGAGCTTCTTGATGGCCGAGACGGCCGCGTCGACCGGTCCGTTTCCCGTGGCGATCGACATGCGTTCGTGGTCGCCGAATTTCAGTACGACGGTGGCCGTCGGAACGAGGGTTCCGGTGGTCACTTGCAGGAATTTGAGCGCGATCGACTGTTTGCGGATGCGGTCGATGTCGCCTACCAGGTAGAGCAGGTCGTAGTCGTGGATCTCCTTTTTCCGGTCGGCCAGCGCGAGGAACTTGTCGTAGGTGGCGTTCAGTTCTTCCGGCGTGAGGTCGTAACCCAGCAGTTCGAGCCGGTGCACCAGTGCCGCGCGGCCGCTGCGGGCCGTCAGGGCGATGACCGATTCGTTGAGCCCGATGTCCTGCGGGTCGATGATCTCGTAGGTCTGCCGGTGTTTGAGCACGCCGTCCTGGTGGATTCCCGACGAGTGGGCGAAGGCGTTGCGTCCGACGATCGCCTTGTTGGGCTGCACGGGCATGTTCATCAGGCTCGACACCAGATGCGAAGCCTTGGTGATGAGCTGCGAGTTGATGCGCGTGTCGATGTCGAGTTCGCGATGGCAGCGCAGCGTCATCACCACCTCTTCGAGCGAGGTGTTTCCCGCCCGTTCGCCGATGCCGTTGATCGTTACCTCGGCCTGCCGGGCGCCGTTGAGAACGGCGCTCAGCGTGTTGGCCGTCGCCATGCCCAGATCGTTGTGGCAGTGGGTGGAGATGATCGCACGGTCGATGTTGGCGACGTGTTCGACCAGATAGCGGATCTTCGCTCCGTATTCCTGCGGCAGGCAGTAGCCCGTCGTGTCGGGGATGTTGACCACCGTGGCGCCGGCCGCAATGGCCGCTTCGACCACGCGGGCGAGGTATTCCGGATCGGCGCGCCCGGCGTCTTCGGCGTAGAACTCGACGTCCTCGACGTAGCGCTTGGCGTATTTCACCGCGTCGACGGCCGATTCGAGTATCTTTTCGGGCGTCGAACGCAGTTTGTCGTAGATGTGCTGGGGCGAGACGCCGATTCCGGTGTGGATCCGCTTGTGCCTGGCCAGCCGCAGGGCGTCGGCCGCTACGTCGATATCCTTGCGTACGGCGCGCGTGAGCGCGCAGATCGTCGGCTCGGAGACGGCCTTCGAAATTTCGAGTACGGAGTTGAAGTCTCCGGGGCTGGAAATCGGGAACCCCGCTTCGATGACGTCCACGCCGAGGCTTTCCAGCAACTTGGCGACTTCGATCTTCTCGGTGGTGTTCAATTGGCAGCCCGGCACCTGCTCGCCATCGCGGAGCGTGGTGTCGAAAATGTACAATCTCTCACTCATATTCTGTCGGTCTTCTGATGTCGGGCGATCGTTCGATCGCTCCGAATCCGTGTTTTCCTGCAAAAAGCCGTGTGTCCGCCCGTATCCGCTGGGCCTTCCGTTGTCGGAGTCCGCTCTTTCCGCTGCGAAGGAGCCGAAGCCTGCCGGAATCTCCGCAGCCGGCCCCGGCCGGATGTCATGTATTTCCGAAAGGGTGAACCTTGTCGCCCGATCTTTCGTCGCCGGCGTGCGAAATGGCCGGTTCGGCGGATTTTGATTACGATTCGTAACTGAAACGGGTGAAACAGATGCTAAATTTATAAAATATCATCCTGCTTAGGCACGAAATGAAACTATATATAGTTTCGTAATCCATTCATTCATTTGCAAATATATAAATTATTCAAGAATTTCAAAAATATTTTCCGTGAAGTTTCGAATAATAATACGATCCCGTTTCGGTGCGACGAAATTCCGTCTGTTTTCTTTCCGGCACCGAATCCATCCGGCCTACGAACGTCGTGCGTCGACAGTATTTCGGCGGCGGACGGGGGTGGAATGCCGTGGGAGAATATCCCTCCCGCGGTATCTTCTCGTAATCGGAACTAATTTGGAATTGGGTGTTATTTTATTGATTTATAGCAAGTATTGGAGTCGTTGTGAGGTCGGCCTCGGAAATCGTCTCCGGCGAGCGTGCCGGAAGCGGGCGTGCCGGAATATTCTTCGGCGGCGGAAGCGGTACGTCCGTCGTCGAACGAGTGGCCGGAAGGAGGCAGGTACGGCCGGTTATAAATCGTAACTTCCGGTTTTTCCGCTCTTTGGGACGGGTCTGTGGATTCTTTCTCTTCGGCAGGAGGCGCGCCGCAGGCCGGAACTGTTCGCAGAAAAACGGGGGCGGCGGACATCCGTCGTCCGCCGCCCCCGTTTTTCATCGGTGATTGCGCGTTTATCCGATCTCCACGTCTCGCCCGCGTGGAGCAGGTCGTCCATGCAGCGGATCGGGTTGGAGTTCCGGACTTCGGCGACCTGTTCGGCCACCTTGCGGTCGTAGACGTGCGTGTCCTCCACCTCGCGGATCACGCCGACGGCCACCGGCATGTCGGGGTATTTCATCGCCGCGAGCATCAGATGCAGCGAGGTATCGCGCTCGTGTGCGTCGTGCGTGAGAACGTCGTCGATCGTGTATCCCTCTTCGCCGACGGTCACCGCTTTCAGCTTGCCGTTCTCGCGCACGAGACCCTTGTCGCGGTTCGCGCCGAAGAGCATCTTCTCGCCGTGGCGCAGCACGATCGTGCGTTCGGCGCGGGTGGCTTTGTCGCCGGCGAAATCGGCGTGTGTCTTATTGTTGAAGATCACGCAGTTGACCAGACATTCGACCACCGACATCCCCTGATGGCGTGCGGCGGCCAGCAGGCACGACTTGGTCAGCTCGACGTCGGCGTCCACCGTGCGGGCGAAGAAGGTCGCCTTGGCGCCGATGGCCAGTTCGCCGGGATTGAACGGCTTTTCGATCGTGCCGTAGGGCGAGGTCTTGGTGACCTTGCCCAGCTTGGTCGTGGGCGAGTACTGCCCTTTGGTCAGTCCGTAGATCTCGTTGTTGAAGAGGATGCAGTTGAGATCGACGTTGCGCCGGATGGCGTGGATGAAGTGGTTGCCGCCGATGGCCAGCGAGTCGCCGTCGCCGGTGCAGACCCAGACGCTCAGGTCGGGATTGGCGACCTTGACGCCCGTGGCCACGGCATTGGCGCGGCCGTGGATCGTGTGGAACCCGAAGGTCTTCATATAGTAGATGAAGCGCGACGAGCAGCCGATGCCCGAAATGAAGACGAACCGGTTGTGCGGCGTGTCGAGCGCATCGGCGATTTCGGGCATGGCGCGTTGCACGGCGTTCAGCACCGCGTGGTCGCCGCATCCGGGACACCATTTGACCTCTTGATCCGATTTGAAATCGGCGGGTGTGTAGTTGTATGTTGCCATAATCGTTATTTTCGGATTGTACGTTTATCGGTCGGCAGCATCGAGCCGATTTCAAACCGCTTCGCTTGAATATCGACAAACCCTCCAAACCTCCCTTTGAAAAGGGAGGCTTCTGCGGCGGGTGTGTAGTTGTATGTTGCCATGAGCTTGTTATCTATTTCTCGTTCAAAATCCGGTTGAATTCCTCTTTCAGTTCCACGACGGTGAAGGGCAGGCCCTCGCACTTGTTGTATTGCCCGAAGCGGAATTCCTGGAACTGCTGGCGCAGGTAGGAGGCCAGCTGCCCTTCGTTGAGCTCGCAGACGACGATGCGGTGGAAACCGCCGAGGATCTCGCGCACGCCGTGCGGCAGCGGGTGGATGTAGTTGAAGTGGCACAACGAGATGCGCTTGCCCTCCTCCTGCAACTGCTCCACGGCGCTCTGCACGTTGCCGCGCGTACCGCCCCAGCCGATCACCAGCAGGTCGCCTTCGGCCGCGCCCATGACCTCCTGACGCGGCAGGTCGTCCGCCACGGCCGCTACCTTGGCGGCGCGGGTGCGCACCATCTCCTGATGGTTGGCCGGTTCGTAGGAGATACACCCTTTCAGACAGTGTTTTTCGAGGCCGCCGATGCGGTGTTCGAGGCCCGCCTTGCCCGGGAAGGCCCAGCCGCGGACGTGGCGGGCGTCGCGGGCATAGGGCATGAACGCCTCGCCCTCGGGGTGCGGTTCGACCACGGGCGGACAGATGGCGGGGTAGTCGCTCATCTGCGGGATGCGCCACGGCTGCGAACCGTTGGCGATGAATCCGTCGGTGAGCAGGATCACGGGCGTCATGTGCTCCATGGCGATCTTGCCCGCTTCGAAAGCGAAACGGAAGCAGTCGCCGGGCGTCGAGGCTGCGAGCACCACCACGGGACACTCGCCGTTGCGGCCGTAGAGCGCCTGCATCAGGTCGCTCTGTTCGGTCTTGGTCGGCAGACCCGTCGACGGGCCGCCACGCTGGACGTCGACCACCACCAGCGGCAGTTCGGCCATGACGGCCAGACCGAGCGCTTCGCTTTTGAGCGAAAGTCCCGGGCCGGAGGTCGTCGTGACGGCGAAATTGCCGGCGAAGGCGGCGCCGATGGCCGTGCAGATGCCGGCGATCTCGTCTTCGGCCTGCACGGTCTTCACGCCCAGCTCCTTGTGCTTGGCCAGCTCTTCGAGAATCACCGTGGCCGGCGTGATGGGGTAGGAGCCGCAGAAGAGCGGTAGCCCCGCCTTTTCGGCGGCGGCCATCAGTCCCCATGCCGTGGCGACGTTGCCGTTGATCGAGCGGTAGGTGCCCTTTTCGAGCGGTGCGGCCGGTACGGCATAGGTGTTGGCGAACTGGTGGGTATTGGCTGCGAAGTTGTAGCCCGCGTCGATAGCCCGTTTGTTGGCCTCGGCGATGAGCGGGTTTTTGCGTGCGAATTTCGAGTCGAGGTACTTCTTGGCGTGGTCCTCCGGACGGTGGAAGAGGTAGAAACAGATGCCCAGCGCGAACATGTTCTTGCACTTGACCACCGACTTGTTGTCCAGTTCCAGCTCTTTGAGCGCCTCGCGGGTCATGGTCGTGATGCCGGGCACGACGAGGTTGTGACCGTCGAGTCCCAGTTCCGCGATCGGATCGTCGGTCGTGAAACCGGCCTTGCGCAGATTGGTTTCGGTGAGCGAATCGCCGTCGATGATGACCGTCGCTCCCGCTTTGAGCCAACGGCGGTTGGCTTTGAGCGCCGCGGGATTCATCGCTACCAGTACGTCGCAGTAGTCGCCGGGGTTGGTGACGCGCCGTGCGCCGAAATGGACCTGGAAGCCCGATACTCCGGCCACGGTTCCCTGCGGCGCACGAATCTCGGCGGGGTAGTCCGGAAAGGTCGAGATGCCGTTGCCCATGAGCGCCGAGGTGTCGGAGAAAAGCGTCCCCGTGAGCTGCATTCCGTCGCCCGAATCGCCCGAGAAGCGGATGACGACGTCTTGAAGCTCTTGTACATGCTCTTGATTCATCGCTTTATCGTTAAATGAATGGTTTGTTTTCACGTTTTGTATCCGGCACTTCCGGCGGGGTTCCTTTCCGGAAGGCGTCGAATGGGAGGGGCGCCTCTTCGGGAATCGCCTCTTTCGACGAGGTTTTCCGGCCGGAAACGGTATCCGCCGGCCTTGTTGCAGGATGGGTAAACCGTGGGCAAATATATAAAATTTCCGGCATATTGGCACGGCGAAACTGAAAAACGAACGCTCTTTTCCTGCCTCGGTTTTTTATCGAGCCTTTTGTTCGTTAAATTATTTAAAATATATCGGCCGGTTCATTCGCTTGCGATTCGCACCGTTCGCGTCGGCCTGGAAAGGGAAACGGCGTGTTTTCCGGCGGGAATTCCTCTGTCCGGCCCTCCTGCCCACGGAGAAATAATTATTGATTATTTTTATTTATTCGGAAGACTTTATGAGTCGTCCGACTGCAAATTTGCGATTTTTTAGCACGATATTTATTTATCGTGATTTCGTTTTTATGGATTTGGCGAACGGGCGTGGCTCGGGTCGCATGTTTTTCGTTAAGATGTATGGGATTGCGCTTTCTCCGGCCATGCCAATGCCATAGCCGGAGAAAGATTGACGCAGACGAACTTCCTTTCGGCGCACGGATTGCAAAAGGTCCGTTCCGTAATTCGAAAGCGATCCGAAGCCGTTGATTGTCCGAAACTTTCCGGATTCGGCCCGGGCGGTTTTCACAGGATCTTCCTTATTCCGCTTACGATTCGGAACGAGCGGAGCGCTTTTCGGGAGAATATTCCTTTAAAACGGCCGTTCGGCCGATGTATTATCCGTTTAGATAGCGGATGCGTTTTTATGATATATCTTTATATCGTTGTCGGGCCGGATAATTTGTCGTACATTTAACAACTCCCTCTTTTCGAGTCCGGAACGGCGGGCGGGTTCCGTTTCAGGCAGGGACGCTCGCAGGCTGCGGTATGCCGGACGCGGAAGAGGGAAAATGAATTTCAATCATCAAAATTTATGTTGAAGCCTATGAAAAATTTCAGACTATCGGCGTTTTTGTGTTGCGTTTCGCTGTGCGGTTTCGCCGCCTGTTCGGACGACAAGACCGACGATCAGCCGGAACCGCAGGCCTATCAGGTCACGCAGTTCGAATCGAGTACGATTCCGGCCTCGATTCCCGGTGAAGGGGGGGGGTATAAACTGACCTTCGTCATCAGGACGGAGACGCGCTCGACGGGCGCGACCTTCGAACCGTGGGCTTATCGCCTGACGCTCGGCGACGCGGTGGGCGACGCGGTGACGGTCTCGAAGCCCACGACCGAAATCGCGATTACGATTCCGCCTAACCGCAGCAAGGAAGAGCGCGGCGTGGCGGTCGAGATGGCCTCCGGGGTGAAGGCCGAGACGTGGACGAAGATCGTCGAGGCGACGCAGGAGGGTTCGCTGAAAGATTACCAGGTGACCAAGTTCGAGTCGACGACTATTCCGGCGACGGTTCCTGCCGGCGGCGGCGATTACGACGTGCTGTTCCGGCTGGAGGTCGAGACCCGTGCGGCTGCGCCGCTGTTCGTCGCATGGCAGTATCGCGTGACGCTGGGCGATGCGGTCGGCGATGCGGTCGAGGTGACCGAACCGACCGAGAAGATCGGCATACATATCGACGCCAGTGAGAGCGTCGAGGAGCGTGCCGTGATCGTGGAGATGGCCGAGGTGGCCGAGACGCCCGTGTGGACGAAGATCGTCGAGGCGAAGCAGGAGGCGGGCAGGAAGGAATACGAGGTGACGGAGTTCGAGTCGACGACCATTCCCGCGTCGGTACCCTTCGCCGGCGGCGACTACGAAGTGAAGTTCCGCACGAAGATCGAGACCCGTGCCACGCCGCAGTTCGAACCGTGGCAGTACCGCTTGACGGTGGGCGAAGCGGTGGGCGAGCCGGTTGTCGTCGACGAACCCACGGAGAGCGTGGCCGTGCATATCGGCGCCAACTATTCGGAGAAGGAGGTCGACGTGATCTTCGAGACGGCCGCTGCGTCGCAGACGCCCGTGTGGACGAAGGTCGTCGAGGCGAAGCAGCAGGCCGGCATGGAGCTGCTCGGCGGTTTCTACTGGACTAAGAGCAATGTCTCGGTCAAGAACGACCGGTTCGTACTGGCCGACAAACCGTCGGATTCGGGCCTCTTCTTCCGTCATGAGAGCGGTTACGGCGTGCCGTCGGACGAAGCGACCTATGCCGGGACGGCCTATACGCCCGCTCCGGTGCAGATCGCGATCGACGCGATTCCTCAGAACGAAGGCGTTGATCCTTGCAGCCTCATCGATCCCGCTCTGCGAATGCCGACTTTCGCGGAACTTACGGAACTTTACTACGGCGAGGACGTGCAGCGCACGCAGGACGGCGTTACGGGAATGGGCTATACGGGCGTATCGCTCTTCCTGCCCTATTGCGGTGTCATGAGCACCGAAACCGGTACGTCCGTCGGAAAGTCGACGTTCGGCGGTTATTGGGGCTTGGGCGGCGATTTCCACGGCAACGGCGTGATCTATTCGCTGAACGGCGAGATAGGGTATTCGCTCCTGGATTACGATGCGGTCGGTACCAACATGGCCATGGTGCGCTGCGTGCGGAACGTTCCGCAGCCGAAGTACGTCATGCACACCCTGCCCGAAGCGGTCGATTACAAGGCCTTCTCGCTGAACGTGGAGACCGATCCGGGTGCCTTCACCTACTACGATGTCACCGTATGGGGCGACGACGGCACCCTTACGCAGACGGGGGCTACGGACGCCCGGCCGCAGGTGTCGGTGGGTATCCCGAAGAACGATACGAAGCAGGACCGGACATTGCGCCTCTTCGTCAACCATATCTATACAGGCGTCGAATTCGTACAGCCCGCAATGACCGATTATGCGCTCTATGTCTCCCATACGCCGGCTTCGGCCGAATACGGAGCCTTCACGCTGAGCGTGACCTGCGACAGCGACATGGCTTCGTTCCCCGTCGTGGTCAAGGGCAGCGACGGCGGCGAGTGGTCGGGCACCGGTTCGAAGGAGAATCCGACCGTCGAAATCGCCATTCCGGAGAATACCGGCGAGGAGCGCACGCTCTCGATCTGGGTCAACGGCGTGGATACGAAGAAGACCGTGAAGCAGGGAAAACAGGTCGTACCGCTGGTCTACTCGGTAGTATGGAGCGAAGGGTATCTGACCGTCAGGGACGGCGCTTATGTCTTTGCAGCCCCGAAGGAGCGCGGAATGTATTTCAAGTATAAGAGTCAGTACGGTTTCGCCCTGCCTGACCCGCTTGAATCCAAACCGAAATATGGCGGTGTGGTGTATGGGCCGACTGCGACGGAGATGGCGTATGCCGACATTCCGTATGGCGATACCGATCCCTGCTCGCTGGTGGCTCCCGCCGGCACGTGGCGGATGCCGACAGCCGATGAATTGATCGAACTTACATCCGAAGGTTCGAAGGAATTCGTTGTCGATACCTACCGGTTGTGCAGCGACGGCGAGCAGGATGTCTACCTCGTACCGAGCGGACAGAGTACGGGATCATCCCTGATGCTTCCCACAGCCTCGCTGATGTGGTCGTCGGACGCGGGCGATGCAGGGAAGGCCCGTTATCTGGCGTGGTCGAATACCGCGACCAGCAAGCCTATGGTTTCTAGCGGCGGTACGAGCCAGGCCAATTCGATGATGGTACGTTGCGTCCGTGCGAAATAACGCTCCGTCCGGCAATAATTGAGATATGCCCCGAATATTCGGGGCATATCTCTTTTTGCGGGTTCGTCTTTTCGCGTGTCGTAAGTTCCGGGACTTCACCGTCGCAGCGAGGAACAGCATTCCGCATCGGATTGCTGCGGGTGCCGGTGTCCGATGCGGAGCCGCGTCTTTCGGTGCGGCTCCGCATCCGTCGCCGTTCGGCCCGACGGTTCGGGTCTCAGCGCATGGAGTTCATCCGGATGCTGGCCTTGACGAGCGCCAGTGCACGGATGCGGGCGATCTCGACCTCCTTGTCGGCGTGGTGGGGATTCTGGCTGACGAGCTTCACGTAACCTTTGCGGTCGGATTTCTGGATGTATTTCACCGTGACGTACTCCTCGCCGTCGATGTCGATCGACAACAGATACATGTCGCCCCAGAAGACGTCGCCGATGTCGTGCAGCTGCTTGTAGAGGACGATGTCGCCGCTTTTGAGCAGCGGATACATCGAATCGCCCACGATGTAGATCGCGCCGTCGCATTTGGGGAGGTTGGGGATGTGGATGAAATTGACGGGTTTGAGCTGCGCCTGGTCGCTGAACAGCGGTACGAGTCCCGCCGTCCCCTCGATCGAATAGAGCGGCACGCTCTGCAACGGCAGCGAGTTGTCCGTGCGGTGCAGGTAGGAGGTCAGGTCGGGTTCGGCGTTGAACATGCAGCCCTTGCCCGTTTCGAGCCAGTCGGGGTTTACGTTCAATTCCTGAACCAGAATGTTGCGATTGCGCGACGAGAGCGCCGCCTTGCCCGTTTCGATCATCGAGAGTGCGGCTTTTCCGATCCCAAGATGTTGTGCCAGTTGCTCTTGCGTCATTCCGAGCTCTTTCCGTATCAGTTTTACCCGTTGATTCATGGCAATTTTATTAGAAAAATCGATACAAATAATTGAACTTTTTATTGTAAAATCAAATATTTGAACCTATATTTGTCTTCGCAAAGTTAAACTATTTATTTATAAAAAACAAAAAACACCTTAAAATCTTTTCCTTGCCATGTTTCAAGTTTCATCCGAACTTTACGATGAGATTGCGATCCGGTTGCGCGAAGCGTTCGGCGGCGGCGGTTTCTATTCGGGAAGCGTCGAGTGTGCGGTCGGGGAGACCTTGTGCAGGTTGACGGCGTCGCTCGTTCTCTACCGCAGCGACGACCGTTGGCCCGAAGGGTGTCGCCGACGGCTTACGGACGTGGTTCCCGTGTGGTGGGAATTCCACACCGTGACAGCCGACGGGGAGGTGCCCAACGATTTTTCGTTCGCCGAACTGCGGCCCAGCCTGCTCGTGTAGTCTCATCGGCGGAGGTCGCTGTTCCCGCTCCGGGAGCGACGGCTCCCGACCTTCGCCTTCGGTGCCGTGTTCTCGTCCGGCCCGCCCGTACAGGGGTGCGCCCGGCCCGATGAAACCGGTTCCTGTGCAGACCGCCCGTCGGGGCCGTCGTCCCGAAGGTCTGCCGCCGGTAGCTTCGACATCCGGTCGAGGCTGCCGGATTTTTATTCCGTTCGCAGTCGAATGGCGTTCGTCCTGCCGGGCGGTTTCGGCGCATCGTCCGGTAGGGGGGGGATGCCGGCGGCGGAATGTTTAGTTTCTGAGGGTTCCGATGTGGAGATCAAACGATGTGGAAGCGCTGGGCTGTTTGTCCGATGCGTTGCGAACCGAAGACTGCGGAGTGCTTCCTTTGGAGTGTGCTCTGTGGGCGGAGACTTCGGCCCGCGCGATACCTACGCGTTACGGATGATAGGCGCTCTCCTTTGTCAGTCCGCAGCCGGCGAAGGACGCGTCGGACGCCATAGGCGGGACGATGCAGCCCTCCGCATGGGGCGGCTGCGGGCTGCCGCTCTTCGGCTGCGACCGAAGAGCGAGACTTTCAAAACTGTATTTCGCCTGGCGGAGTTTGCGGTGCGGTGCGCGCAAACAGGATGATCTATTTCCCCAAGATACCGGCTTGCGAATTGGCCTGTCCTATCTGCGGACCGAAGACTGCGGAGCACGCATATTGCGGACCTCCGCGGGCGGAGGCTTCGGCCCGCGCGGCGCTAAGGCGCCGCAGTGTTGCGGACGGATGTCGTAACGTCTCGGCAAAGTATTATTTTCAATTCTTAATTTTTCATTTCTCGTCGATGATTCCTTTTACCGATTATGCACTTGCAGTCTATCCGTTTCTGGAATTGGAGTGGTTCCACCGCACCTATTATCGCGTGCTCGAAGCCTTCGCCGAAGGGCGCGTCCGCCGCCTGATGATTTCCATGCCGCCCCAGCACGGCAAGAGCGTCGGGGCGACGACGCTGCTGCCGGCCTATCTGCTGGGACTCGATCCCGATTTACGGATCGCCATAGCCTCCTATTCGGCGTCGCTGGCGTCGAAGTTCAACCGCCGCGTGCAGCGCATCCTCTGCTCGGCCGAATACGGCGAACTCTTTCCCGACACGACGATCAAGCGCGGCTCGAAACCGCCCGAATACATCCGCACGGCCGACGAAGTCGAGATCGTGGGGCACGAGGGCAGTCTGCTGTCGGTCGGCCGCGAGGGCTCGCTCACAGGCAACCGCGTCGACTGTTTCCTGCTCGACGACCTCTATAAGGATGCCATGGAGGCCAATTCGCCGCTCGTGCGCGAGAACTGCTGGGAGTGGTACACTTCGGTGGTGCGCACGCGGATGCACAACGACTCGCGCGAGCTGCTGGTTTTCACGCGCTGGCACGAAGAGGATCTGATCGGAATGCTGCGACAGCGCGAGCCGGTGGTCGAACTGCGTATGTGGGAGGATATGGAACGGGTGTCCGCCGACGGCTGGCTGGCGCTTAATTTCGAAGCGCTCAAAACGACCCCGCCCTCCGCGATCGATCCCCGTGCGGCGGGCGAGGCATTATGGCCCGCGCGGCACGACGCGGCGTTGCTCCACGCCAAGCGGGCGCTCGATCCGCTGCGTTTCGAGTGCATGTACCAGGGGCGTCCCTCCGTGCGCGAAGGATTGCTCTACGGCGACCAGTTCGCCGAGTACGACGCCTTGCCGCGCGAGATCGTCCGCCGCGCCAACTATACCGATACGGCCGACACGGGCGACGACTACCTCTGCTCGATGTCGTATGCCGTCGATACGGACGGGACGATCTACGTCACCGATCTGGTCTATTCGCGCGAGGGCATGGAGGTAACCGAGGGACTGGTGGCCGACCTGTTGCTGCGCAGCGATACGCGCACGGCCGCTGTCGAGAGCAACAACGGCGGCCGCGGATTCGCCCGCGCCGTGCAGCGGCTGGCCCCAGCGGTGCGTGTGGAGTGGTTCCACCAGAGCGCCAACAAGGAGGCGCGCATCCTCTCCAACTCGGCCACGGTGCTCCACACGCTGCGGATGCCGCGCGGCTGGAACCTGCGCTGGCCGGAGCTCTACGCCCACCTGACGACCTACCGCCGGCAGTTCCGCGCGAACCGTTGGCACGATGCCGCCGACGTCGTGACCGGCATCGTCGAGCGCGAGGTCGGCGGCGGCCGCCGGGGGCAGTGCCGTGCGTTGTCGTTCCTTACGCGGCGGGAGTGACGCAGTACGGCCACGGGAACGAATGATGCGGGCCTCGTCGAAAGACGAGGCCCGCATCGCTTCTACGGCAGCGTCAATTCACCGCGGCCGTGTCGGAGACCTCGTAGTCGAGGTGGGCCGAATCGGGCTGGATCAGCTCCTCCTCCGTGACGCCCAGCGAACGGTAGTAGGCGTTCAGCTCGGTCAGCACGGCGTCGCGTTTGAGGTAACCGGCCATCGAGTAGAGGTTGCCCAGCAGGTCGAGTTTCTCGTCCAGTGCGTCGGTGATCGAATCGTATTGCCAGCCGTCGAACTGGAAGTAATAGTCGACGTACTCCATCAGGTTGCGGGCGTAGTCCAGCATCAGGGCGTCGCCCTTGTCTGCGGCGCCGGCCGCATAATAGGCTTCGATGAAGGGCAGCGTGTTGTTCGAGGTGTAGCGCACCTGCGCGGGCGGCATACGGCGCATCCCCTCGTCGAGCAGACGGATCGCCAGCTCGCGGTTGGTGGCTTCGGTGATGCCGAGGCTGTCGGGGAAGTTCGGCTTCTCGTCGCCGCGGCGGATCAGCTCCTTGGCCACGCGGGCGAAGGCTTCGCGGGCGCGGGCGGCCGAGAGGTTGTACTGCGTGAAGTAGTCGGAGTAGACCTTCTCGTCGTCGAGGTTGCCGTAGCGGAAGACGTCGAGCAGCAGCGGCACGGCGTATTCGGGGTCGATGCGTCCCACTTCGCCCGCCTGACGGTAGGGCGTGAGGATCGGTACGAAACGGTAGGCGTAGCCGTCGAATTGCAGGTAGTCGACCAGCCCGAACTTCTGGAAGATGTAGGGCTGCGTGAGGTAGATCGGGCGCGTCCAGTCGTAGTTCGAGAGCATGTCCACGATCATCAGCTCGCCCTTGTTGAGGTAGTCGCCCGACAGCTTGATATAGACCGTGTCGACGATCAGATCCTTGTCCTTCTCGGCGACGATGCCCGAACGCAGGACGTTCTGCTTGTCGACGGGCAGCATGAGCGTCTTCGAGGGGAGGTAGTCGCTCGACGAACCGTCCGACAGCTGCACCTTGGTGCGCTGGTCGTCGCTGGCGAAGAACTCGATGGCTTCGCGCGCCTCCACCGGACGGTTCACGCGCTCGTAGACGGGCACGTAGTCGTTGCGGTACCAGTATTTGCTGCGCGGCAGGGTGAAGGGCACGCCGGCGGCTTCGTTGGCCCGGGTCTTCATCTCGTCGATGTACCATTCGCCGCCCAGATAGCTCGTGTTCATGATGCGCACGTCGGGGCGCAGGCCGTCGACCTCCTGGTTGAGCCACAGCGGGAAGGTGTCGTTGTCGCCGTAGTTGAGGATGATCGAGTTGGGAAGCGTCGATTGCAGGTAGTTCCAGCCGATGTCGTGGGCGTAGGTGCGGCCCGAACGGTCGTGGTCGTCCCAGTTCTCGGCGCAGAGAATGCCAGGCACCACGAGACCGATGACGGTCGCCGCCACGGCGGCCGTGCGGTCGTCGCGCTTGGTGAGGCGGACGATGAGGTCCTTGAACGCCATCACCCCGAACCCGATCCACATGGCGAAGGCGTAGAACGATCCGGCGTAAACGTAGTCGCGTTCGCGCGGTTCGCCGGGCGAGGTGTTGAAGTAGACCACCAGCGCGATACCCATCATCACGAAGAGCGACAGCACGATCAGGAAGTTCTTCGGGTCGCGGTTGAGCTGGTAGATCAACCCGATGAGGCCCAGGATGAAGGGTAGGAAATAGTAGGTGTTGCGCGCTTTGTTGTCAGCCACTTCGCGCGGCAGATTCTCCTGCGGCCCCAGGTAGATGCGGTCGATCGCGTCGATTCCCGACAGCCAGTTGCCGTCGGTGATCGTCGTCGAACCGGCGGGCTGGATGTCGCTCTGGCGGCCGACGAAGTTCCACAGGAAATAGCGCCAGTACATGTAGTTGAGCTGGTAGGAGAAGAAGTAGTTGAGATTCTCCAAAAAGGTCGGCTCCGTGATGACGCGCGGCTCGGAGTAGCCGTCGTCGTAGGTGCGCTTCGTGCCGTAGTCGAGCACCTCGCCGCGCAGCGGCTGCCCTTTCTCGTCGCGCAGGACGTTGCCCTGCTCGTCGCGCAGCGTCTCCACCTTGGTGCGGTAGGCTGCCCACTGTTTGTATTCGTCGGGGCTCTTGGCGTAGTTCCACATGCGGGGGAAGAGGTGCATGAACTGCTGCGGGTGGGTGTAGCCCGTGGGGAAGGAGGCCGTGGCATAGCGGCCTTCGTCGTCGATGTAGTAGCGCGTCGACTCGACGACGCTTTCGACCGGCGCCGAGTAGTAGGCGCCGTAGAGCAGCGGCCGGCCGCCGTACTGGTCGCGGTTGAGCACAGAGAAGAGCGCATGGGGATTCGACGGGTCGTTGCTGTTCATCGGAGGATTGGCCGCCGCGCGGATCGTGACCGTAGCGTAGGAACTGTATCCCAGCAGGATCATCGTGGTGGCCAGCAGCAGCGTGTTCCACACCACGCGGCCGCGGCGGTGGGTGTACCACACGCTCCACCCGAGCAGGGCGAAGAGCGACAGTGCGAAGAGGGTGATGCCCGAGTTGACCGGCAGGCCGAACGTATTGACGAACAGTACGTCGACCATCGCCCCGATGTAGACCGTGTCGGGGATAATCAGTCCGTTGATGAACCAGAGGATCGCCAGCGCGATGACCGATGCGATGCAGAATCCCTTGAAGGTCACGGTCGCGTATTTGCGGAAATAGTAGATGTAGACCAGTGCCGGAACGGTCAGCAGATTGAGGATGTGAATGCCGATCGAGAGTCCCATGAGGTAGGCGATCAGGATCAGCCACCGCGCTGCGTGGGGTTCGTCGGCCTGGTCTTCCCATTTGAGCATGAGCCACACCACGAGCGCCGTGAACATCGACGAGAGGGCGTAGACCTCGCCCTCGTAGGCCGAGAACCAGAAGGTGTCGGTGAAGGTGTAGGCCAGCGCGCCGACGGCGCCCGCACCCAGTACGGTCCACATGTTGGCGTCGGTCAGCTCGCGGCCCTGCGCCGAGTAGATGCGGCGGCCGAGGTGGGTGACCGTCCAGAACATGAACAGGATGCAGAAGGCGCTCGCCAGCGAGTTCATGGCGTTGACCATCAGCGGCACGTACTCGGTCGAGGGTGCCAGCATCGTGGCCAGACGCGCCATCATCATGAACAGCGGGGCTCCGGGCGGATGTCCCACTTCGAGCTTGTAGGAGGTGGCAATGAACTCCGAGCAGTCCCAGAGGCTTGCCGAAGGTTCCATGGTGGCCAGGTAGGTCAGCGCCGCGACGGCGAAGACCGCCCATCCCACGATGTTGTTCCAACGGTTGTAACGTTTCATGCGGATCGTCTTAGGGTATGAAGCATATAATCGGACAAAGATACGAATAAGTGAGTGCAATGTCAAATTTATTTGCACATAGCCGTGCGGCAGTATCTTCGGCGCAGCCAAAGATACGAATAAGCCGGGTGCGATGCAAATTTATTTTGCGATTGCCGGGGCGGAGTGTCTACGGCGCATCCGCCGCCCGTTCTTCTTCCCGATTTTTCGCGAGGCGGAGACTTCGGCTTGCGGATGGCTGGGCGCGGCAGGTTGTCCGACGAATTTTCGGGTTGTCGTCTTTCTCCCGCCGTACAGGGAGGCGGTTTTTTCGGCTGTCCGTCGGGTGGAAAAGGCGGGGCCCGAAATCAGGCCCCGCCTCGCGGATGAATATTGATGATGTAGGGGTTTCGTCGGATTTTACAGCAGCGGGACGACGGTCACGTAGATCGCGGCGATAATGGCCGAGGTGATGACGCCCGTGATATTGGCGCCGAGCGCATCGGCCAGGACGAACGACGAGGGGTTGTCGTGCGAGACGATCTTCTGGGCGACCTTGGCCGTCGTGGGCACGCAGCTCACGGCGGCGATGCCGATGACGGGGTTGAAGTTGCCCCGTTTGAGGAAATACATGGCATAACCGCCCAATATGCCGCCGATGCCCGAAATCAGCAGGGCGAGGATGCCCAGCACGAGGAGTTTGAGCACCGTGGGGTCGAGCAGCGTATGTGCGTCGCAGAGAATCCCCAGCAGGATTCCCAGAAAGAAGGTCGAGCCGTAGAGCATCGGCCCGCTGATGAAGTCGCAGACGTGTTTGAGTCCTGATTCCTTGATGACGATGCCGATGAAGAGCGAGAAGAAGAGCGGAGCGGCCACGGGAAAGAGCAGGCAGAGAATCACGCACATGACCACGGCCAGCGAGATTTTGGTGGCTGCGGAGTACTGTTTGGGCGCTTTCTTGGGCGGCTGCATCTTGATGGCGCGCAGCCGTTTGGGAACCATCGCACGCACCAGGTAGGGATAGCCGCCGTAGGTGAGTCCGAGGTAGAGGTAGGCTACGACGGTGATCGGCACGAAGATGCTTTTCGAGAGGTTGAGCGACGCGAAGAGCACCATCGGCCCGTCGGCGCCGCCCACCATGGCGATCGAGGCGCTGTCGTTGGGGCTCAGCCCCATCGCGAAGGCGATCGGTACGACGGCGAACGTACCCAGCTCGGCGCACAGCGCGAGGAACATGCTTTGCAGTGGCTTGGCCAGCAGGAAGTTGATGTCGAGCATCGTCCCGATGCCCATGAAGATCAGGCAGGCGATCAGACCGTTACTGAACATGAAGGTGTAGACCGGTTGGAGGAAGTCGATTTGCAGAATGTTCATCAACTGGTCGGTGTCGGTGACCATCGGGTCGAGGAACAGATTGCCCTGTACGCCGCCGGGCATGATGAGTACGCCGGCGTTTACGGCTGCCATGCCCAGTCCCATGGGGATCATTACCAGCGGTTCGAGGATGCCCCGGCGTCCCAGATAGACCAGCAGGATGCCGAGCAGGATCAGTCCGATGCGGGCGTACATGATCGACGGGTCGGACTGCAACAGGGTCGAAATGCCTTGGAAGATATTGTTCAGATCAAATTTTTCCATGGTGGAATTCGTATAAACCGTTCATGTTCCCGTCTTCTTTACTCGATTCTCCGGAATTACCGAAATGGTATTCGGCCAGTTCCTGCATGGTGCGGATCATGCAGGCGTCCGTCGCCGCAGGCCGTTTCTGAGGGTCGTCGTTGCGGGCGATCGAGCGGATGTATCGGTAGGTGTGGGCGACGTTCATGCGGTAGGCGCGTTCCCATATGCGGCTTTTCCGCAGCAGGACGGGAAGGTCGTGCCCGTTGAGGCGGGAGAAGAAGAAGGTCGTCAGTTTGAGCGCGTAGGCGAATGCGATTCCCACGATGAAGGTGAATCCCGCCATCAGCAGCGTCTCTCCGATTATATAGGATAAGTTCATTTCTGTTCGGTATTTATGGATGTGAAAATGGATTTGTCGCAGGGGCGCATGTTTCCGTCCGAGACCGCAACCCCTCCTCTGCGGGAGGGACGCTTCCGGTCGGGAAGGTTCGGCCCCGCAAGATTCCGCCTGACGGGTGGAGTCCGACCCGCAGGTAGCCGTAGATGCACACACGAACGATCGCTTCGGGAGCGGGCGTGTCGTGTCGTCGAAGTGGAAAGGGATGGCTAAATGACCAGAATGCCGAATTTGAGATAGTCGGCGCTGTGGGACGGCAGCGGACGGTGCGCGTCCGGCCGTAAGGAGGCGACAGACTGCGACAAGTCGTGGCGCACGGATGCGAAGTACCGTTCGCAATAGAGCACCGGCATTTCGTGGATCGTACGCGACGACCGTTCGTTCGACTTGCGCAGGGCGCGCGAAGGAGCCGGCACGGAGAGTTGGAACGTCTCCGTGGCCACGAAGTCGGAGTGCTGTGCCGAGATCGAGGAATTCTTTACCGTCTGACGAAGGTCGGAAGCGGCCGCCGCGCCGGCTTCCGCTCCCCGGCTCATCAATGCCGGAAGGGAGGCCAACAGGAAGAGGAGTATGAATGCCGACTTCTTCATTTCGCAGGATTCTCTGTGACAAAATTAGCATAAATTCCGCAAACCGGCAAGCCGATCGCAAAATTCTTTTCGCCGCTTTCCGTCCGCTTTTTCGCGGCGCGGTGGCGAACGAGGAGTTTCGTCCCCGCCACCGGCTTCGCCGGCGCGCACGGCACGGAGGGCCGGATGCAAATTTCGATTCGACCTCCGCAAATCGCGGAATTGTAGAGAATATTTCCTATTTTTGCGGAAATTTCAGCGATTATGGAATCGAAACTCGTTTTATACAATACGCTTTCCCGCCGCAAGGAGGAGTTCGTGCCGCTGGCTCCGCCCCGTGTGGGCATGTACGTCTGCGGGCCGACGGTCTACGGCGATCCTCATCTGGGGCACGCGCGTCCGGCTGTGACCTTCGACCTGCTGTTCCGTTATCTGCAAGCGCTCGGCTACAAGGTGCGCTACGTGCGCAACATCACCGACGTGGGGCATCTGGAACACGACGCCGACGACGGCGAGGACAAGATCACGAAGAAGGCGCGGCTCGAACAGCTCGAACCGATGGAGGTGGCGCACTACTACACGGAGCGTTACCATCGGGCGATGGATGCGCTGGGCGTGCTCAGCCCCTCGATCGAGCCGCGGGCTTCGGGGCATATTATCGAGCAGGAGGCCTTCGTGCAGAAGATTCTCGATGCGGGTTACGCCTACGAGTCGAACGGATCGGTCTATTTCGATGTGGAGAAGTACGACCGCGACCACCGCTACGGCGTCCTTTCGGGGCGCAATCTGGAAGACATCGTGGCCAACACGCGCGCGCTGGACGGGCAGTGCGACAAACGCAACTGCTGCGACTTCGCGCTGTGGAAAAAGGCGTCGCCCGAACACATCATGCGCTGGCCTTCGCCGTGGAGCGACGGGTTCCCCGGCTGGCACATGGAGTGCTCGGCCATGAGCACCAAGTATCTGGGCGAACGGTTCGACATCCACGGCGGCGGCATGGACCTGATGTTCCCGCACCACGAGTGCGAGATCGCGCAGTCGACCGCCGCGCTGGGACACGATTCGGCGAAGTACTGGGTGCACAACAACATGATTACGATCAACGGACAGAAGATGGGCAAGTCGCTGGGCAACTTCATCACCCTCGAAGAGCTCTTCACCGGCAGCCACAAGCTGCTGGCGCAGGCCTATTCGCCCATGACGATCCGTTTCTTCGTGTTGCAGGCGCACTACCGCTCGACGCTCGACTTCTCGAACGATGCGTTGCAGGCCGCCGAGAAGGGGCTCGACCGCCTGATGAAGGGCGTCGAGACGCTCTCGAAGCTCCGCCCGTCGGAGGATTCGACGGTCGATCCCGCCGAGTTGGAGTGCCGCTGCCGCGAGGCGATGGACGACGACCTGAACTCGCCGATGGTCATCTCGGCGCTCTTCGACTGGGTGCGGATCATCAACCAGATCGCCGAGGGGCGGCAGCGCATCACGGCGGCCGACCTGGCGGCGCTCACGGCCACCGTCAAACGGTACGTCTTCGATATTCTGGGTCTGCGCGACGAGAAGGCCGCGTCGGCGGGCGGCGGCCGCGACCGGGTGACGCCGCTGGTGGAGATGCTGCTCCGTATGCGCATGGAGGCCAAGGCCGCGAAGGACTGGGCGACGTCGGACCGTATCCGCGACGAACTGACGGCCATAGGTATCCGCGTCAAGGACCGCAAGGACGGCTTCGACTGGGAGATCGAGTAACCGGACGGAGGGAACGGGGTATGGCCTACGATATCTTCATCAGTTACCGGCGCCGCGGCGGTTTCGAGACGGCGAAGCACCTCTACGACCTGCTGACGAAGGACGGTTACCGCGTCAGTTTCGACATCGACACGCTCCGCAACGGCGATTTCGACACGGAGCTGCTGCGCCGCATCGACGAGTGCCGCGACTTCATCCTCATCCTGAGCGAGGGGGCGCTCGACCGCTGCGTCGATCCTTCGGCCGTAGCGTCGGCGGATTGGGTGCGGTGCGAACTGGCCTATGCGCTCGAAAAGAACAAAAATATCGTCCCGATCATGCTGGCCGGATTCACGGCTTTTCCCGACAATCTGCCCGACGACATCCGCAAGGTCGTCCGCAAGAACGGCCCGAAGTACGACAGTTACTATTTCGACGATTTCTACCGCCGTCTGAAAAGCGACTTTTTGGAGACGAAGCCCGAGGAGCGGGGCGATGAAGACGCCTATGTCACGCAGCTGCTCAAACGGCTCTCGGTATTGAACATCATCGAGGCGATGCGCGTACCCAGATCGGGCTTGAAGACCGTCTGTTTGGTTACGGGGTTCACGCCGTCGAATGCGATGGTCGCAGCCGCGACCGCCAGTTGGCGGGCCGTTACGCCGATCGAACACTGGCGGGTGTAGAGGTCGAGCGCCATGTCGGGATCGTCGTAGATGCGCGAATAGTTTTTCAGCAGCCACGCGATCGACTTGTTGTTGAAGTTGGTCGCGGTTTCCGATTTGTAAAGTTCGTCGATGACCTCCACGCTCGAGCCGCAGAGTCCTTCGATGAATCCCTGGATCGCCTCCCATTTCGCGTCCGGCTTCCCGATGGGTTTTATCATCGAGCAGGCGCTGATCGCCCCGGCGTTCACCAGCGGCGTCGAGGGATGGTCCTTTTCCAGCAGGATCGCCATGATCGAATTGAAAGGCAGCCCCGTCGCATCGGCGCCGATCTTCGTCAGCACCTCCTGTGCGCTGTACTGGTTCATCGCCAGAATGGCCGTCGGGACTTTCGATACCGATTCGATGCCGAACTTGTAATCGGTGTCGCCCACGGCGATCACCTCCCCGTCGGGCAGGCAGGCCGCGATGCCGAAGAGGGTCGACGGTACGTTGGCCAGATAGGGTATATAGTCGGCGTTTTTACCTCCTGTGACCGCTTTGGTCTGTTCGAAGGCGTGCTGTACGGCGTCCCGAACGTCTTGTTTCGTGAGTTTTTGTCCCATGACGATTGCTTTTATTGTTTGTTTTCAGGAGCCGTATTACCCGTATTTTGCGGGTTGTTTTGCGGAATGTTCTGTGTTTCCGGGGCTGCTTTTACTTCCCAATGGAAGGGTGCGAATTCCGCAGCCGCCTGCGGGTCTTTCCACGAGGGCTTGCGCATGGCGTAGATGACGAACGGAGCGCCTACCACTACCACGCAGCCGATAATGAGTACGGAGAACCATACGGTGTTGCTGCCGACCGAGATCTGGCTGGGCGGAACGAAGCTGAGGATGAAGGCGAGCAGTGCGCCGCAGAAGCCGACCGTACCGATCGTCCACATCAGACCGTTACCCTTTTTGCCCAGGCGGAACGGACGCGCGGTGCCTTTCATCTTGTAGCGCAGCACGATCGCCGCCGAGAACATCAGCATGTACATGATCAGGTAGAGCAGTACGGTGAGCTGCGAGAGGATCTGGTAGAACGACTGCACCGAAGGCATCACCACGAACAGCAGCGCCAGCAGCGTCACGACGCAGCCCTGAATGAGCAGGATATTCTTCTGTACGCCGTTCTTGTTGGTCTTCTGGAAGAACGGGGGCAGGTAACCCGCCTTGCCCACGGCGAAAATACCTTTCGACGGACCCGATACCCAGGTCAGTACGCCTGCCAGTACGCCGAACATCAGGGCGACGGCGATAATCGGCGAAGCCCACGACATGTGCAGGTAGTGGAAGTAGTTGTCGAAGCCGACCAGCAGCGACTGCGTCAGGCTGATGTCCTTGGCCGGAATGATGAAGCCCAGCGAGAAGGTGCCCAGCACGAAGATCAGCACGGTCACCAGCGAGCCGATGATGATGGCTTTCGGGTAGTTTCGCGACGGATTCTTCACGTCCATCACGTGTATACCCATCATCTCCATACCCGCGTAGAAGAGGAATACGATTTAGTTAGTTATCTACTGCATTATCCTTCTGCGCGTTGCGTAACCTTCAAAGAACTCTTCGTATGCAAAAGTAGCTATTTAATTCGAGATTTTGATATAAACTCCCGTTTTTTATCCCCTCATTCATAAGAATTTTCCGTAAAAGCGGTATTGTCCGTCGGCACACCATTGCCCAAAACGAGTTTGGAACAAACGTGTGCCGACTACCGCATAGCTGGAGAAAAGGGCATTGCCTCACGCCTAAACGATGTTTAGACAGATGAAGCAATGCCCCTTTCTTTTGCGCCTATGCCAAGAGGTGCTTTTACGGGTTTTCAAATGATTTTTCTTTTTTCGCTGTCTCTTTTGCCGGAAGCGGAAAGTGAATGCAGAGTGTGTCAGCCTGCCCCATGAATGAAACAGGCGCCCACACACAGCCGGACAAACCGGGAAGAATGATTGTTGCCACCCGGCTGAACAAGTTCCGTCGGATCGGAAACAATCATACTTCCTTTGTTGTGGTTTGCCCTTTTCACGCTTCCGGTGATGTCTTTTTCCTTTTGGTGATTCTTTTTTTTTACGGATTTTCCCCTGAAGTTTTTTTCTACACAATCTGCCTCTGTTTTCGTTTACCTCCATTTTGCGCCTTTCAGTAAGCCGCATCAGTCAGTCATTTTCGTTCTGGGCGCAAAGGTAATTCCGGGATTGGACGGGAAAGCAAGGTCAAGCCTCCTGTTTTCGGTAAAAATCTCCAGCCCTGCGGGTAGTATTTTGACCGAAAAACCTTGCATTCCCTAATCCCTACCTTTTCAAGCACCCGAAACGAAAACGACCGATGCGACAGAAAGACGCATAAAAAAAATGTCGGATAAACGAGAGGCAGATAAGATAGTTTGAAACTCAACTCCCTCAGCTCTTGAATCCGCATTAAAAACAAAAAAATCAAAAACAGCGAAGATATGACGGCAACGGCAAATTTCAGACAAATGGCGCAACACATCGGGTTGGCGATATGCGGCTTGATGATGCGCACCGCCTTCGGGGTGTTCGGCATCCTTTGGGGCATCATCAGAGAGATTGTAAACGGAGTGTTCCGAGTGGCGATAGGTGTAATCGTGGCTATCCTTTCCACCATTGCCTTCTTTGGCTTCATCCTTTGGTTATTCACCCTTTAACCCTTACCGACATGGCAAAAAGAAACAGCAAGACGGCAGCGCAGCAGTGCAGATATTACGAGGTGGACAACATCTTCGTGTATATGGTGGAAACGTACATCAACGGCAATTTTGAAACTTTCCGAAGATTGTACCACGAACTGAACAAGGACGCACGGAGGGATTTCATGGACTTCCTTCTCAGCGAGGTAGAGCCGACCTATTGGAGAGAGATACTGAAACAGATAATCTAAAAATGACAGCGATATGAAAGGAACAGACCATTTCAAGAGAACGATATATATGTACTTGGAACAGCGTGCGGAGGAAGATGCGCTATTTGCAAAGAAGTACCGCAACCCTGCCAAGAACATAGACGAGTGCGTGACCCACATTCTGAACTATGTGCAGAAAAGCGGTTGCAACGGTTTCACGGACGGAGAGATATTCGGGCAAGCCATCCACTACTATGAGGAAAACGAGATAGAGGTGGGCAAACCGATGGACTGCCAAGTGGTTGTGAACCACGTTGTGAAACTCACGGCAGAGGAAAAGGCGGAGGCACGTCAGAACGCTGTCCGCAAATACCAAGAGGAGGAACTCCGCAAGTTGCAGAACCGCCACAGACCGTCAGCGAGAAAAGAAAACCAACCCCAACCCTCATTATTTGATTTAGGCTTATGAAACCGAAGACCAAGATACAGAAAGAGGTGGCAAGACTTTCCGCCAACCTTCGCCCCATATCAGCGACACAAATAGATTGGGCATACCGCCACTGCGTTGAGCATATCGGCTACCGCACCAAGAAAGGGAACATCACCTGTTCCGACTGCGGTCACGAGTGGCACAGCGACAGCGGACTATGCGACACCCTTGAAGGCTGCACCTGCCCCAAATGCCATGCCGAACTCAAAGTGCAGGACACACGCAGACGCATCTACAAGGAAACGCAGAATTTCAGCGTGATAACCACCTGCAAAGGGTATCAGGTAATCCGCGTGGCGCAGGTCAGATGCGAGAGCAGGAAAGGCGAACCGATGCGTTTCTACTGCCACGAGGTCGTGCAGCGTTGGATTTCACCCGACGGCAAGGTTACGGACATGGCGTTGCTCCGTGGCTTCCTTTTCTGCTATTGCGATGTGTGGGCATTAGGCAGCGCGATGGAGATAAGACCGCACAACAGCCTATACGATGATGTGGTGGCAAGAAGCTGTGCATATCCAAAGATGAGGGTATTGCCCCAACTCAGACGCAATGGCTTCAAGGGCGATTTCCACGGCATCTCCCCGTGCGTCTTTTCAAAGCCTTGCTTTCAGACCCAAGAATTGAAACCCTTATGAAAGGCGGTGAGATTGAGGTCATGAAACACTTTCTTTTCAATACCCGTACTGCCGATGAATGTTGGGCATCATATCTGATTGCCAAGCGTCACAAGTATCAGATAGACAACCTCTCAATGTGGTGCGACTATCTGCGTATGCTCAAAAAACTCGGTCAAGACCTCCGTAACCCGAAGAACATCTGTCCCGAAGATTTCATGGCGGCACACGACAACGCAACCCGAAAAATTGAAGCCATACACGAGAAGGAAAGAGCCGCAGAGCAACGCCGTTGGGAGATTGAAAGGCGTGAGCGTGAGCAACAGCGACAACTCCAACGAAAGAAAGATGCGGAGGATTTCATTGCCAACAAATCCAAATTCTTCGGATTGGTAATCACTGACGAGGAAATAA
>VOFB01000183.1_pt1 | contig 140000 bp, 100 predicted proteins | sample 5384141 | NCBI WGS metagenome assembly VOFB01 (sample SAMN12384721, study PRJNA508395) | human gut metagenome | isolation source: healthy gut A | host: Homo sapiens
TCCTACTTTCCGGCATGTTTTCAGCATTCCTTTATTCAATTTCAGTATCTCAATTACTTTCATATTCAACAAAAATTAGTACTTTTGCACTGTCTCACTTATTTATGCGCAGAAGCGTACACAAAAAAACCTCTTGCAGGCGAACGAGGGTCTATGCCCCCGGTCGTGCCTGTAAGAGGTATCTTTGTGTTAATAAGTAAGTGAGACGACTAATTAACAGGCCGGGGGCTTTTTTTACAGCCTTACCCCGGAAGGCTTTTTTTAATCTACCGCATATAGCGACAAATCAAATACATCTTTCTTTTTCCATCCGTCGGCCAGCGTGTTTTGGATATGCTGCATGGCTTTCGTATAGAAGTCTGTCAGGTCTTCCAGTGTGGCAAACTCGCGATAGACCGGTTCGGTGTCCGTCCCGAATTTGAACACGACCGGAAGAGTCGCCCCTGCTGTTTGCACGGCAAGGTCGTAGGCTGCCTTGTAGTTGAACTGGTTCTCGCTTGACAACCATACCGGGACATTCTCGTAGGTGAAACCTGATAGGATATCCTTGTCGGTTTCCCGGTTGTGCCATGTTATGACCGTGGAGCGTATCTCGTCTTCGGTGGGTCGATGGTCGAACTCCTCTTCCATGTAGGTGGCCGATCCGTTCTCTCCCGGCTGCACGTCCCATCGGACACGCCATTTGTTTTTAATGGGGTTTATGCATTCAAGCAACCGTACCCCGATGTTTCCTTCCACTTTTTTCATCAGCTGAATACATACTTGGTTCTACCTTTGCCGAAAGTTTCCGTCCGAATGATGGTCTCAAACGGAAATCCGTCCGGCATTTCACTCACTTGCGCGAGGATGTTCTTCATCTCTTCCGAGTTGGTGAAGAACTTCTTGGCCTCGCCATTCATCTCGATGGCTACGATACAGCGGTCTTCGCCCTGTTCGGTGCGGATGCCGGTCTCGAAGTCCTTCACGATGATGGGTAAGTTCACTAATTCCCGGATGCTTACCACGGAGCCGGGAAAACGTTTCTTGCCGTCTTCCGGCTTGTAGGAAACGTTCAAGTCTTTAAATGATCTCATTTTTTTGCCTGTTAATTTATTAAACAACATATTGCAGTCGGCGTGCTTGGCCATCCCATAGAAGGAAGCGACCAGTTCACGCCTTCTTTTTTCCTCGATTTGACCTCGTGCATTTTTCGGGCGAACTTCTGTTTGATGCGCTTGCGTAGGCGCACATGGTCGGGGTATATGACATATCCCAAGAAGTCTATGCCCTCGTCCACCGGGAATACACGTTCATTAGGCTTTACGGTAAGCCCGATTTGTGTGACCTGGAAGTGGACGGCATCACGAATCTTCCACAATTCTGATTTCGCGTCACCGAGTACCACGCCGTCATCGCAATAGCGGTAGAAATGGCGGACGCCGTACTTGTCCTTCAAATAATGGTCTAAAAAAACAGACAGGAGCAGGTTGCCCAACCCTTGCGACGACCTCAGCCCGATGCTGATTCCTTGCGGCATGAGCCTTACGAAGTTGTCAAGCATGGCGATGAGTTTCTTGTCCTTGAATACCCTCCGGACACAATACATTACGAAATCCTGCCCCACGCTCTCATAGAACTTGGAGATGTCGAATTTGTAGCAGTAGCGTGTTCCTTCCGGGTCTTCTTTCATGTCGCGGCGTATGTACTCCATGAGGTCGTGCATGCCGCGGTTCTTGATGCTGGCTGAGGTGGTACGGATGAACCGTTTCTTCAGGTGCCTGTCCACTACGGCCATGATTGCGTGGACGGCGATGCGGTCCTTCATGGTGAGTATCTGGATACGTCGCATTTTTCCACCCTCCACGATTTCCCTCTCCCGGTAATCCTTGACGGTGAATGTACCCGTCTTGATTTTTCCGGTAAGTTCCTGAAGCACCTCTTCCCTGTGCGCAAGCAGGTAACGTCCCTGGCGGCTTTTTTTTCGTTTGGAGCCACGGAGGACCTGGTTGAACGATTCCGCCATATTGGAATAATCGGCAATCTCTTCCACTATATATCCTTGCCTGTGCATTATAGCATCGTTTTTTTTGATTGTTTTACAAACGGAAGATAAGGGCCTTCCTTTCCCCGGGTCTGACTTCTTCGAGCTGACTTGAGCCTACCAAACTCCACCCGACGCGTGATTTTTCAGCTTTCCGCACCTGTGCGCTTTTGCTGTGGCTTGCTTCCCTCGGCACCACGGTAGGGGACACGTCCCCGGTGTTGTACGCCGATTGTTAGATTTCCAGACGGGAGCCGACATTCGTGTTCGAGTTCGATGCATCGTTATTCGCATTCGCATTCGACACGCCGCCATTCGCATTCGCATTGTTGTACCCGCGATAGACCACACGGACTATCAGGAAGCTCCACCGGGGTGCAAAGGTACGGATAAAAGCCAGTCCCCTTGTTAGATAACGAGGAAAATCAATGCGGCGATTGCTCCTCCGGTCACGGTGAGTGTCCAGTCCGTCCAGTCCCAACGACCGCCCCGGAGCTTGTCTTTGAACTCCAGCGAGGAGGCTGCGATGGCGGCTGCGTATAAGGCCGCGTACGGTGTCAGGGCTGGCAGCCCCACGATAAAACCGCCTACCAGGTGTTTGTAGCGGTTACTTTGTTTTAAAAATGAAAGAATCTTGTTCATAAGCAATTGGATTAAAAAATGTTTTGTATATTTGCAAACACAGAAGCATTGAGGGAATGACGAGCAGGCGTTTTAGTCCAAAGTGTCGCCCTTGGTGCTTTTGGTTTTTTTTATTCTACTATTATATCATTTACTGAGTATAAAAAGTATTTTATGCGGATATAACCGTTATCCCTTCTTGTTACTTCTTTGGCAACATTAAGCCTTACCCATTTTCCATTGATTTTAACTTTGAAGTAGAAGAAGTGTTCCACATTGTCCGTCCTTGGGTGAGTCAATGCGGAATCATCCACATATTCGGCACGTTCAAGGTGTGAATCCAGGTTCTTCAAGTCCTCCTTGGAAACGATGCGTGTCCGTCCGAATGTGTCGGAGAACAAGTGCTTGTTGCCCTCTTTGGTAAAGCCGATATTCAAGTCCTTGCCATTTATGTTCTTTTCCACTTTCTTTTGAAGTAGAGGCTCCATTTCATGCAGATAATGGATACGTTCGATAGCTCGTGCGGACTTTTCCCGGTCTCCGGCGCATTTTTGCAGTATTTTGCAGGCGGCGCACAGCTCGTTGTCCGGAACGAAGGCCAGTTTAAGTTTCCCTTTGGCCATATCACAATCCCTGCACCTTTTGATGGTGTATGGGTTGTAATCCGGCATGGTCTTCTGTTCTTTTCCCGGGTTGAACCGGAAGATGCCTTTGGTGTCCCTTTGAAGGGCTGACTCGCCCAATGCCATTGCCTCATCGTAGGGCGTTTCCGGATATTTGGATTTTCGTACCTGGACTACGGTGCACCTGCAGTTCCATCCATTTGGCGGGAAATACTCTTCCCAAAAGGGGTCTGCCATAGGTCGTGTTACCCCATGCAGTTCGGCATGTTCCGGGCGAACCTTGCCATCCCCGGCCGTCCGGTACTGGAGGTTGTAGCGGTCCCCGTCTTCTGCGAACCGTTCCCACTTGGCGGCCATAGTCGCCGAAGCCTGCACAAAGTTGTACTCTGCCCGGAGGTAGCCCCGATTATAGGTTTCGTCTATCTTCCGGACATCGTTCAAAAAGCGTTCGAACGTTTTTCGATTGCCGTTCTCATCCAGCAGGGAGGGGAAGGCTTCGTTCAGTTCATGGAACGTCTTTAGGCCTGAGAATATATAATCCGACCTCTGCAGGCGCCCTCGCATGGCCTCGGACATCTCCACCTGCCGGAATGAAGAGTCCAGGACGGAGGCGTGCGTCTCTATAAAGTCCTGCGCCTCTTCTGAAGCCAGTATGTTGATTTCAAGGTTTGCCCCCTGCTCCCGGAACAGGGCTTTCATCATGCGGTCGAACATCTCTGTAAGCTTGTCACGCATCAATTTTGCCTCGTCCTCTTTTGAGAGTTGGAGGGTATGATTGCCAAGCAATGAACTGTAGCGTAGATGCAGCCCCGAATAATCCTCGGGGCTCAGTCGAAAAAACGGGATAGCGTTCCAGCCTGTTTGTCGTCTTTCTTCTTTTTCGGATCTGCCGGGTCCGGCTCTTCCTTCGGTTCCTTCTCCTCGCACGGAATGCCGTATTTTTCCTCAAAGTACTGTGGCTTCACCTTGTAGTGCTGCAGTACCATTTCTTCGTAGGCTTTCTGCTGTTCGGGAGTGTAGTCAATGGAGTAGTCCCAATCAAAACGCAGTCCCTTGACAGGAAAACCGTGACGAACCATGCGCGGAATGAGTTGGTTGTTCACTATATCCCGCAGCATGTCGCAGTCACTTTCCACGAGGTTCTGGAACACTTCAAGGTGCGTTTCAGACTGTGAGAGGCTGCTTCCGTCCTCAATGGTCATCGTTTGTCCGATGATAAGCTTTGACAGTTCGGAATTGGCCCGATCGATGCGCTTGTCATAGACATTGAATGCATCTCCCTTGCCGCTTTCCACAAATTCGATTTCGGTTTCCATTCCTGCCACCATGGAGAGAGCGGTTCCGGCTTCACGCAGCATCTTGTCAAGGCGGTCGATTTCTTTCTGGTCGCGCGAGGTGGTGCGTGCTATACGCATGGGCATTCCGAATATTTCCCCGAAGGTATCCCAAAAAGCCAGCATATTCTTTTTGGGGATAGTCTGTGAAGCTGCCTTGAGATACAGCCCGAGGTCGTCAGGTCTGCCGGCCTCAATGAGCCAGTCCGAAAAAGGCGGCTGGCGGTAGTCTATACCTGTAGTCCAGTCCTGTCCGAGGTCGGTTATGACACGCCCATATTCAGGAATGACATGCTTACGCGGAATAAGCTTCACATCCGAATAACAGATGCAGCCGTCGCCGTCAGTGCAAAGGTCGCCCAATTCGATGAGCGAATGTCCCCAGTAGATGGAATCGAGCGCATATCGCATGAGCTGTTTGAACCAGGATTGGTCGAAGAAGTGTACCGCCTCCTCGTTCTCATCCCCTTTCACGTCTACGATTTTGAAAGAGCGTGCCATGACAAACCCTCTGCGCTGCTCCACGCATCCGGAGAGGTGAAGATCTATTTCCGCGTCCCGGTAGATGTCGTACAGGCGCTGGCGGCTGGGGCTGTCCACATTGATGGCCGACTGCCAGGCATCGCGCCAGTTCTTGATGTCCTTCCGGGTGAGTGCATCGGTGGTGCGCTGCAGGTCGATGACCATTTTCTGCACCCGCTTGATGTCTTTCCCCTTGGCCAGATTAAAATTGCCGTATGGCGTTTGCAGTACGTTTTTCGGTTTACTGGAAAACATACCGCTGAAAAGTCTTTAATATCCATAGTCCTACCAATTATGATGAAGCTGCTTCTGACAGCTGTAAACAAGTGAATTTCCGGACGGAAGCCCATCTTCTCCGACAGCCAAGGGCAAATCAGGGACAATTTTTCCGGCCTGTACGCCTTCAAGCCACTTGATGGCCCGTTCATATCGTTCCTTGCGTATCTCGCTTCCCATCTTTTGTGGCATGGCTGCGCTCATGTGGTAAAGTGAAATGTCGCAGGTGTACATGACAATGAGCCGGTTCCGGTGTTCATCCTGTGCAGAGAAAATGGCCGTACAGTCGTATTTCGGCCGTAGATAACCGGCAATTTCTTCCCGGGCTTCCGCTTCTGCATTGGTACGGTTTTCCGGGCTTACCTGGGAGATGACCTTCAATGCGTTGTCGCCGATGACAACTTTGTAATCTTCTTCTGTAATGAACATGACCTTATTATTTAGTGATGAATAATGCCATTTTTTCTATATCCCGGATAGTGGTTCCCTTGCGGAAACGGTGGCGGTGAATCAGTTCGCAGATATTCCTTTTGGGGACAACTTTCAGTTTGCCGCCCATATACAGGACGTAGTATTTTCTTCCGTAGAGCTTGGCATACTTGCAAGCACGGGCAACGGCACGTTTATAGCGCCATGCAAAAATCATTCTTTTAATCAGTTGTATCATGTTACCATATATTTTTGGCGGTCGGCCTTTTGCCGAACACCGGTTGAAAACTCTCCTGTCTTGAATTGCGCTGCAGCATCCAGATGGCTCCCTCGTCGGCATCCGGTGCATCATCGTGAATACGGCTGCCACGCTCCAGAGCCAAGGTCTGTTCGATTCCGGTCTGCATATCCGGCGATTCTTTCAACTTCTCATTGTAGAATACGAAACCGCGTTCCCATAATGGTGACACCGCTTCGATGCGCTGGAGCTTGTCCGGCTTCTTTCGTTTGTCCGGCATGATGGGCAGTTGGTATCCACGCAGATTTCCTTCTGCCTCAAACTCATCCAGAATGACATCCTGCATGAAGTTCGCTTCCATAAAGAACTGGACGGCTGCCGTATCGCGTGTACGCTCGTAGAGGTCGTAAAGCCACCGTACCATTCCGGAAACGGTATCCTGCCGGACGTAACAGTCTATAAGGTGCAGTTCCTTCCCAATCTTGCCCCAAAGGCGGCAAGCCTTGTAGTCGTTTGAAGTGGTCGATTTGAAAGAGGGGTCGGTATAGCAGACCAGCATTTCATACTTGGACAGTCTGGGCAGTTTCTTGTAACGAATCCAGTCTGCCCGGAAGATAGTGCCGTCCACGATGGGGTTGTGCATCATCTCCTTTTCCCATGCCCGGTAGCCTACGAAATCCCTGTATTCCTGCGCCTCCTCTTTCGTCCATTTTTCGCGCCATACCGGTTCTCCGTTCTTGTCTATTGCCTTGATGACGGATACATGTACCCCTTTTGTCTTGGTGAGATTGGCCAGCACCGAGTTTTTAGAAATGAGGTTCCCGACCATGATAAAGCGTCCCCGGCCCACATCCAGTGCACCAAAAAGGGCTTCTTTCACCCAGTCTGTAATGTCATGCACCCGTTTCTCATTGCGGCACAGTTCGTCGTCATCCAAGTCATCGATGACGATGTAGTCCGGGCGTGCTTCCCGGTCGCGCAGACCACGCGGAGACTGTCCGCGTCCGCAAGCCAGGAATTTCACCCCGTTGGCAGCCTTGAACTCCCCATCCTGCCAGGAGGCATTCCCCTGCTGCTTGCCGAAGTCGGCAATGATGCGCTGGTTGTGTTCCAGTTCCGCCTGAATATCGCCCAGCAGACGTGTGGCAGAGTCTTCGCTTTTGCCGACCACCACCATGAAATTGATGAGCCGCTTTGGTTGGAACATGAGCCATAATGGGACGAAGATGTCCATGTGAGTGGACTTGGCATGACCGCGCGGCCACATGAATACCGCCTTCAGGTTGGGCGTACCCCTTACTTTGGCCGCTGCCGCATTGTGGAACGGTGCATTGTGAATGGTGCGTATGGCTTCCCCGGTAGTCTTGTCACGCAAGGTGAGGAAGTGGGGAAAGTAATATTCGCAGAATGCGGCATAGTTACCCTGCAGCCGCAGAATGCGCCTGTCCCTTTGTGCCGGTGTCTCGCCTGCGAGCAGCGCCGTATCCGTAATGGACTGTACCCTTTTGCAGTGTTCTTTCCACTGTTCGTATGCCTGTTTCTTTTCCGCTGCTGTTGCCATGCCCTTGTTATTTTATGCCCATCTGTTCGGTTATGTACAGGTCCTGGTACTTGTTGATGGCCTTTACCAATTCCGGGGTCACATCCGGGTCGATCGTCGAGCGGTATTCGATCCATTTGGAAAATGCCATGAACACTTCGATGGCATCCACCACATTGGCCTTCTTGTCGAGCTTCTCGATGACCGCCGACAGTTTTGCCAGCTTGTCGCCCAGCCCGGCTATCAATGTGGGGTCATCCGACGAGTTCACTTGTGTGATAAGCGTGTCGATGGTGAGCAGAAGCTTGTTCACCAGTTCCGGGCGAGTGACGTTCTTTGCCGCCCTTGCTTCTTTCCACCCTTCGGAGGTACACCATTTGGATATGGTGACACGAGACACGTCCACCTTTTCCGCTATTTCCGTTTGCTCCATTCCGGAGAGGAATAGTGAGCGTGCGAGCGATTTCTTCTTTTCGATTTCTGCCTTTGTCATATTATAAAGAATATAGGTTTGAACGGCAGGTATTGGAATGACTGTACACCTGCCCGATTTGTTCGCAAAGTTGTCCGCTTATCGGTTTGCCGCCAAAATAATGTGTAACGGTTTCATAGAAGTGTGCAACCGTTGCACACATTTTTGGCGGCCCTGCGAGTGCTCCGTAATATTGCAGAGCCAACGCACAAAGGCGTGGCATGGAAAAATGAGTAAACGTGTAAGAATTTCAAATGACAGCCTGAACAGTTACGGAAGCCGCGTGCTGACATCGGGCATGAGTGTGGAGCAGTACTGCCGGAATCCGGTACTGCTGTACATGCACCAGCGCGGTAGCGTGATCGGTTATGTGAAGGATATCCGGGTGGAAGACGGCGAGGTGACCGGTGAACCCGTGTTTGACGAGGCGACCGACCTCAGTAAGAGGTGTAAGAAACAATTTGAGTTCGGCAGCCTGAGAATGGTAAGTGCCGGCATAGATATCCTGGAACTGAGCGAACAGCCCGAACATCTACTGCCGGGACAGACTTGTCCGACCGTGACCAAGAGTAAACTGTACGAGGTCTCTCTGGTGGACGTTGGTTCTAACGATGATGCCATCATATTGATGAAAGACGGTAAACAAATCACTTTGGGAAGGGACGGGGAATGTCCCTTGCCATCAATCAATAATCAAAAAACAGAAGAAGAAATGGAACTGAAACTTTTGGCCCTTCAATTGGGGCTGCCGGAAACGGCGACGGAGGCTGATGTAACCCGGGCATTGAATGACCTGAAAGCGGCCAAGGCTGAGAATGACTCTCTGAAAGATGAAAACGGGAAGCTGACCCTGGCCCGCATTACCGGTCTTGTGGAAAAGGCCGTAGCGGAGAAACGACTGGGGGAAGACAAGAAGGCACAGTTTATCGAACTGGGCAAGAAGGTTGGATCCGACGAGCTGAAGAATGTGCTTGATGCCATGCAACCCCAGGTGAAGATCTCCACCGTGCTGAGTTACCAGGGTGGCAAGCAGCAGGCACAGCCGTCCACCTATGCCAAGCTGAGCGATGTCCCGAGTGACGCACTGCTTGAAATGCGTGAGCAGAACCCGGAGGAGTACAAGCGTCTGTACAAGGCCGAATATGGAATGACCTGTGAAATTTGAAAACCTTTAAAATGAAGACAATGGGAAAAATTGTAATGCTTTTGACGGCACTCCTGTTCAATACGCTGACAGGTGCCGTGTGTGCTTCCGTGCTGGGATTCTCTCCGGTGGCCGGAGCTGTGGGAATGAATGCGGTGGCAGCCTTCATGGGCATGGCTCCGCAGAGCGCTTCAATACTCCGTGAAGGGGTTTATACGGAAATCTGGACGGGCGAGCTTGTCAAGGTACTCCGTGCCGGGCTGGAAGGCACGTGGCTGTCAGGAATTCCCGACCAAAGCAGTATCGTGAACAACGATGTGATTCATCTGGTAGAGGTAGGGGTGGATCCGGACGTCTTGATTAACAACAAGACCTACCCGATTGACGTACAGGCTTTGGAAGACAAGGACATCGCCATCAAGCTTGACAAATTCCAGACCAAGGCCACGCCGATTACGGATGACGAACTTTATGCCATCAGCTATGACAAGACCGCCCGTGTAAAGGAAGGTCATGCCAACAGTATCAATGATGCGAAGTTCACCAAGGCGGCCCATGCCCTTTGCGCGAACAAGAATACGGCAACGACCCCGGTGCTTAAGACTACCGGCGAGAAAGATCCGGCCACAAACCGTCTGCGCCTTACCGTGAATGACCTTGTGGAAATGAAGCGTGCCCTTGACAACCTGCGCGTGCCGTCAGACGGCCGCAGACTGGTGCTTTGCCCCGACCATGTGAATGACCTGCTGCTGACCAGCCAGGCATTCCGCGAGCAGTACAACATTGACCGCAACAGCGGCAAGGTAGGCAACCTGTATGGCTTTGAAATCTATGAGTACGGCAACAATCCGCTTTATACTACAGCCGGAGTGAAAAAGGCATTGGGTGCAACGGCAGAAGCCGGTGAATTCCCGTGTTCGTTTGCCTTCTACAAACAGCGGGTTTTCAAGGCAACAGGCTCTACCAAGATGTATTATTCCGAGTCAAAGAACGACCCGTTGAACCAGCGTAACCTGATTAACTTCCGCCATTACTTCATCTGCATGCCCAAGAAAGAGGATGCCGGAGTGGTAATGATGAGCGGCTATCAAGCATGATGATTATGGCAAAGTTGAAATATCTGGTAATACACTGTACGGCAACTCCGGAGGGACGTGAGGTTTCATCTGCGGACATTCGCAAATGGCATACATCTCCGGTTGCCCAGGGAGGAAGAGGATGGAAGCAGGTTGGCTATACCGACCTGTTCCACCTGAACGGAGGCGTGGAACGTCTGGTAGAAAACAATGAGGATGCACAGGTGGACCCTTGGGAAGTGACCAACGGAGCCAAGGGATATAACAGTGTGAGCCGTCACATCGTGTATGCCGGAGGCGTGGAAAAAGACGGTAAGACCCCGAAAGACACCCGCACCGGCTGTCAGAAAAAGGCACTGGAGAAGTATGTGAAGGATTTTCACCGGAAATTTCCTGATGTACGCATTGTAGGACACAACGAACTGGCAGCGAAAGCCTGTCCGAGTTTCGATGTGCAGGAATGGTTGAAAGAAATAGGTATTAATCAATAATAAAACCGGGTGGTATGGACTTGAGCGAATTTATGAACATTATCCTTGGCGGCGGCCTGGTTGGTACGGTGGCGACCATTGGCTCCTTGCGGGCTACTGTGAGAAAAGCGAAAGCGGAAGCGATGAAGGCCGAGGCCGGTGCAGAGGCTATGCGCATAGATAACGCCGAACATGCCACCCGCATTTTGATGGAGAATATTGTAAAACCTCTGAAAGATGAATTTTGTGAAACAAAGAAAGAACTGGCCCGCAATACACGTGAGATGGCCCGTCTTAGAAAAGCTATTGATACAGCCGGGAACTGTCCTCATCGTGACGATTGCCCTGTGCTTGACAGGTTGCGCGAGTCACCGAAAGAGCATGAACCGGGAAGTCCGGACGGAAACGGCAAGCGCCGACAGCGCGAGCGGAAGTCGACGGGCGGGACTGGTGATGGCGGGGGTACCGGCGAGTTCGGTGAAGCTGACTATACCGGCGGACAGCCTCCGTAAACTTCCTGAAGGGGCGGTGTATCGCGGGAAGAGTGGACAGGCGAATCTGACCGTAGGCAGCGACGACAGCGGGAACATCGTGGCCGAAGCCTCGTGTGACAGTCTGCAGCAGCTGGTGCTATGGTATGAAGAAGAGCTGGCGCGCATCCGTAGCGAGACCAAGAACGAAATTTTAAATGACGTTCAAACGGAGGAAAAACGTCCTCCGAACCCGGTGCGGGTGTTTACTTGGGGAATGGTTGCCGGCTTGCTTGTCGGTATGTTATTAACAATGAAACTGAAAAAAAGATGAACAAGAATTTTATGTACGGCATAGGAGCCGTAAAGTATAAGGATTTCACAATCGGGTATATTGAAAAGAACTCGTTTGACCTGGGCGGCAAGAAACCCGAGGCCGCGAAGATCGAGGCCGAACAGGTGCAGGGTGCCCCGGTGCTGGTCATCCCACAGAGTAACGGCGGCATCGCCCCGACATTTAACGTTATCCAGATGAACTATTCGAACCTGCACAAACTGCTTGGCGGCAGCCTGCATTATAAGAAAGAAGATTCGGAAAAGAAAACTCCGATCGGCTGGACAGCCCCATCGGAGGTGCTTGTCATGCAGGGACCATGGGAACTCTCCCTCGTGTCCGGACAGAGCGTACTGATTCCCAACGCCACGCTGCTTTCCAATCCTGCAGGCAAGCTGACCCTTACGGAAACCTCCAAGATAGAGGTTACGCTCGAAGTGGCGATGCCGGAGGACGGTTCGCAGCCTTACGGCGTGTTCGATACGGAAGCAATACCGGACGAGTGGGGGCAGTACAAGCTGCCGCCGGCGGAAGCCGCGGCTGCAGCATCGCTCCAAAGCGAGGAGGGCTAACGTATGGCTGACCGGCTGGAACAACTGATAGAGATGGAGTGTGCGGACGCGCTGCTTGACAGTGGCGTGTCCGTTTTGCTTAAAAGGTGGAAGTTTCCGTGGCTGAAACGCCCGGTGGAGGTACGTGTGACGATGAAGCGTCCGAGACTGCGGGGTCAGATATTGTTGGCCAGGGAATATCTGAAGATGGGTATCAAACCCGACTGGCAACCGAAGGACAAGGCCGAGGAACTGGCCTTTGTGGCGGAGCATGGCAAGGCCGTGAGCCGTCTGCTGGCCTATACGGTATGCCGGGGCTACGTGTCGCGGCACGTGGGTATCGGGGTGACGGCATGGGTGCTGCGGAACTTTGTGGAGTGGCGCTATCTGACGGCTATGTTCCGGACATTCGAGCGTCTGATGGGCACGAAGGATTTTATGCGTATTATCAGCTCGACAGCGCGGGCGAACCCGATGACTCCGAGACTGAGCCAGGCAAGGAAGGGGAGTTAAGAACCCGGTATGAGGGTTCCCATAGCCCTTTCGGCTTCGTGTGGCAGATAGCGAGTGCAACGGGCTGGAGTGTGGACTACATTCTGGACGGTGTGAATTACCAGACGCTGATCATGATGCTGAACGACGCGCCGCGGTATGTGCGGAAAAAGCAAGGCGGCGGAAACGGTGCTCCCAGACCGGAACACAGCGCCGAGGATGAAGCGAACGATATAGTAGGATTTTTTCAAAGCAAACTGGAATGAGCAAACCTGTAGAAGTTGAATTTTTGATGAAGGACAAACTCACGCCCGGCATGAACAAGGCCGAGCGTGAGGCGCTGGAACTGCGTAATACCGTCAGACTGCTGGAGGCTGAACTGGAAAGGCTGCGCCTTGCCGGGGAGACGGCTGCCCCCAATCTGGACCAGAGTGCCAATATCGCGCAGATCCATGCACTGGAGAAGCAGCTTGAGGAATTGCGCGGCAAACTGAAACTGCTGCAGGAGGAATCGGAATCCGTGCAGGTCACCCCTGCAGACATGCCCAATGCACAGCGCCAGTTCAACGGGCTTCACAACAGCATCCAGCAGATGGCCCGTGAAATGCCTTCTTTGGCCATGGGACCGCAGATGTTCTTTCTGGCCATATCCAACAACCTGCCGATTTTTACGGACGAACTGGCCCGTGCCCGTAAGGAATATGATGAGCTGCAGAAGTCAGGCAAGAAAGGCACACCGGTATGGAAACAGGTCCTGTCCTCGCTCTTTCCTGGCAGACGGCCATGACCACCGGCATCATGCTGCTGGTAATGTACGGTGATGAAATCTGGGATTGGACGAAAAACCTGTTCAGTGCCAAAAAAAGGCGTGGATGAATTCAACATATCACTCAAGGAAATGACCGAGATAGAGAAGGACGGTCGTGCCCAGATGGTGCGTACCCGCTTCGAACTGAAATCGGTCATCGATGAAATAAAGAACTTCACCGGCAGCAAGGAACAGGAAAAGGCGAAGGTAGAGGAACTGAACCGCAAGTACGGGGAATCTTTCGGGTATTATAAAACACTTTCCGAATGGTATGATACCCTTATCCAAAAGAGCGAGGACTATGTACAGGTTCTGCTGCACCAGGCCAATGTCCAGAACCTTGTAAAAAAAGCTGCAGAAGCCGATGAAGAGGTGAATAAAATCAAGGCGCAGAAACCGGAAGAGGCGGAAAGCGCCATGGGCTTTTTCGGGAAATGGGGACAATATATCATACAGTCAAGCATGGCAGAATCCGGGCAGTTCTATGACGCACAGGCTGCCATCAAGAAACATGATCAGGAAGCTTATGACATACTGTTGAAAAATGCCGAAAACAAACGCGACGGTTATCTGAAAAAAGCGGAGGAAGAGGTAAAGAAAGCGGCAGAAGCAGCCAAAAAAGGAAATATCGGCGGACATATCGACCCCAAGCAGTCCGGGAAGAATCCGGAAGCGGAAGCCAAGCAACGGCTTGCCACAGAGCGCAGGCTGGCGCAGGATCTTGCCGCCCTGCAGGCCGAGAACCGGAAGGAAGAGATAGACCGTATGCAAGCCGGTACCGAAAAGAAACTGGCACAAATCGAATATGACTATAACGCCCGGAAAGAAGAGATAAACCGGCAGGAAGCCGACTGGAAGCGTGAGAACAAGGAAGCCGGTCTTTCCACCGGAGATAACGGACTTACCCGGGAGCAACAGGATGAACTTGAAAAAGCCCGTGCCTCAAACACCGAGTCAAGGAAAAAAGCGGAGGCGGACGTGTACAGGGAAGAGGCGGAAGCCATGCGTGACTATCTGAAGGAATACGGGACCTTCCAGCAACAGAAACTGGCCATCGCTGAAGAATATGCCGAGAAAATCCGCAAGGCACAGTCCCAGGGTGAAAGGCTGACTTTGGAGAAACAGCGTGATGCGGCTGTGCATAAAGTGGATATGGAAGCTCTGACCCAAAAGATAGACTGGGGAGCAGCATTCGGGGATTTGACAGGCCTGCTTGCAGACCAGATGAAGAACCTGCTTGGCGAGCTTAAACAGTATGTCAAGACGGATGAGTTCAAAAAAACGGGAGCCGCAGACCAGCAGGTCGTCTACGATGCCATTGAACGTATTCAAAGCATGCTTCCCGGTGGTAACGGCACATTGGATTTTGCCCGGTTACAAACGCAGATGCACGCTTTGGGGGATGCCGTAACACGTGTGCAAAATGCGGAACTGCAGCAGGAAGCGGCATTCGCCCGGTTAAAAGCGGCGCAGACCGATTACAACAAGGCTCTTGAAAGCGGTAACCAGGCAGAAATAGAACGTACCAAAATCGCTCTTCAAACGGCCCAATCGTCCAGTGCTTCAGCTGACGAAGAATACCTGAACGCCACCTCTGAAATGAAGGCGCTTGCCGGGGAGGTGAAAAGTGCCTCCCGGGACACGGTTGACGGGTTGAACATGGTATCCAACGGATTGCACGGCTTTGCAAGCGGAACCTTGCAGGGATCATTTGAAGGAATCCAGAATATGCTTACCGGTCTGTCAAAACTGAATATCGGAGGCAAGGTCGGTGATGCCATCAGTCAGATGTCCGAGACCCTGTCAAGTGCCGGAGTCATCGGGCAGATCATATCGGCCATTCTCTCCATACTGGATTTGCTGAAAGACGGTATTGGCCCGATTATCTCATCATTGATAGACACCATTTTCAATGCGATAACCGGAATACTCGACAATATCCTCAGCGGAGACCTGTTCAAACAGATAGGCGGTTCCCTTGTGAAAGGTATCGGGGGATTGCTGAACACGGTGTCTTTCGGAGGTTTCAACAAACTGTTCGGCATCGGTGGGAACGCCAGGGAAGTGCAGGCGGCTATAGACCGCCTTACAGACCGGAACGAGAAACTGCAGACCTCCATTGAGGACCTGACCGATACCATCAAGGCAAGCAAGGGGACTAAATCGGTGGAAGCTTACCGGGATGCTTACAAATACCAGAAAGAGACGAATGCAAACTATCTGCAGATAGCGCAGGAACAGGCACGCTACAGCAAAAGCCACCACTCGTGGAACTACTACTGGGGTGGTTTCAGCCAGGCACAGATAGACAAACTGAGCGGACAGATCGGCCGCCGGTGGGACGGGAACCTGTGGAGCCTGAGCCCGGAGGAGATGAAGGCGCTGCGCAGCAATGTGGACATGTGGACGCAGATACAGAATACCGGTAAGGGCGGCTATGGCGGGCGACTGACCGAGAAGCTGGATGACTACATAGATCAGGCCGGCAAGCTGGAGGAACTGACCGACCAGCTGTATGAAGGGCTGACGGGCATTTCATTCGATGGTATGTACAGCAGCTTCATCGACAACCTGATGAACATGAAGTACGGTGCCAAGGATGCGGCGGAGGATATATCCGAGTACTTTATGAAAGCCATGCTGAGTAACAAGATAGGCGAGCTGTATAGCGAGAAATTGAAAGGCTGGTGGGAGAAGTTCGGCAAGGCCATGGAGGACAACGAACTGACCGAGGCGGAACGGAACGCGCTGATGGAAGAGTACATGCAGTATATGGATGAAGCCCTTGCCCTGCGTGACAACCTGGCGGCGGCCACGGGCTACGACAAGACCGAAGCCGGCGGCACCAGTCAAAGCGCGAAAGCGGGCGGCTACACGGCCATGACGTATGACCAGGGCACGAAGCTGGAGGGGATGTTTACCGGCGGTTTGCAACATTGGTCGAGCATGGACGACCGGCTGGAAAGCGTGTCGGAGAAGATGGACACGGCCGAGGGCCACCTGGCCCGGATAGCCGAGAACACCGGTGTGAGTGCCGGCCACCTGGGCGAGATAAAGGATGAGATAAAGAAAATGATACGTGACGGACTAAAAGTGAAATGACATGGCAGATATATTGGGCGGGCTGGTGCTGGTGAACGGCACGGACATCTGGACGGAATACGGCGTGTTCCTGGTGGAGGACCGGCGCGGTGGCATGGATAACCTCTCGGCGATCCTGACCCCGAGCAAGACGAAGAAGGAGACGGCCGTGGACATACGGGAGGAGGACGGGGAGAAATACAGTGCGGTCCTTACCCCGAGGAACGAGGCGCGTGACGTGACGCTGCACTTTGCCCTGTATAACAAGACGAAGGCGGGATGGCTGAAAAAATACTTCGCGTTCATCAATTTCCTGAAGAAAGGGAAGGACGGGTGGCTTGATATTGCGTTTCCCCAGCTTGATCTGACACTGCGTGTGAGATACACGGACAGCCCGAAGTTCACCCCGCTGACCTATTTGTGGCAGGAAGGGGTCCACGCCGGGAAATTCAAGGTGAAGTTCCGCGAGCCGGTACCGATTATATAACTATTCAAAGACGATTCGAATATGCTTCTAACGATATACGATAAAGCCGGGGCCAAGCGTGCGGACGTGGCTGCAAGTGACAGTTCGACGCAGAGCAAGGAGGTGCAGGGCGACAACGTGCTGGCGCTCTCCTTCACGCATTATGCCCATATCCCCCTTGATGTAGGCGACTTCACGGACTACATGGGCGAGCGGTACTGGCTGACGGAGCGGTACACCCCGAAAGAGAAAAGCGGTAGCGAGTGGGAGTATAACCTGAAGCTGTACGGTATCGAGAGCCTGATCAGGCGTTTTCTCGTGCTGGAGACAACGGACGGCGACACCAATCCCCTGTTTACATTGACGGCCACGCCGCGGGACCATGTGGCGATGGTGGTGAAGGCCATCAACGACGGCATGGGTAACATTACCGACTGGAAGGTGGGGCAGGTGGACGGTACCGACCTTATCGTGATCGACTACGAGGGCATGTACTGCGACCAGGCCTTGAAGGAGATCGCCGGCAAGGTGGGAGGCAAGGCAGAGTGGTGGGTCGAGGGGCAGACGGTGAACGTGTGCCGTTGCGAACACGGCGAGGAGATCACGTTGGGATACGGCAAGGGGCTGACCTCCCTGGAGCGGGATACGAGCAATACGGCGAAGTTCTACACACGCCTTTTCCCGATCGGCAGCAGCCGGAACATCGACGCCGAGAAGTACGGCAGCCCCCGTCTGATGCTCCCCGGAAAAAAGAAGTACGTGGAGGTGGGCGTGGACGAGTACGGTATCTATGACCACTACGAACAGGCCGCCTTCAGCGGTATCTATCCCCGGCGGGTGGGTACGGTAAGCAGTGTCCGCAGTGAGGAGGTGACGGACGAGGAAGGTAAGGCCTTTACCGTCTATTACTTCAAGGACGGCGGGATGGATTTCGATCCTAACGATTATGAGTTGGCCGGTGAGACGAAACGCGTCTCCTTCCAGAGCGGTGACCTTTCCGGGCTGGGAGAGGGGGACGACCATTATTTCGAGGTGAATTTCGATAGCGCCACCCGTGAGTTTGAGATCATCACGATCTGGCCTTACGGTGATGATACGCAGCTTCCGGGCGGCAAGCTCGTCCCGAAGGCCGGGGACACCTATGTCCTTTGGAACATCCGGATGCCGGATAAGTATTACCGGCTGGCAGAGGAGGAATTTGCGACTGCGGTGGACGAATACAACAAGGACCACTGGCTGGATATCGCCGCTTACAAGGCTCCGACCGATCATGTGTGGATCGAGCAGCAGGAAGTCGATTTGTTTGTCGGCCGGCGCGTAAAATTGGAGAGTGCCGAGTATTTCCCAAAGGACGGTTACCGCAGGAGCCGCATTACGAAGATCACGCGTAAGGTGAACCTTCCCGGGGAGATGGACCTGGAGATCAGCGACGCCCTGCAGGTATCGAAATTCGACAGGGTAAACGACAGCATAGGGGAACTAAAAAGCTATACGAAAGCCAAGGCCGAAAGTTCCGGGCTTCCCGATATTATCCGGAGCTTCGATAATACGCTGCCCACGGACAACAACCTTTTCTCGGCGAAAAGAAGCCAGAGGGAGTTCCTGAGCAAACGTCATCGGGATACCGCGGCCGAGGTGATCGGTTTCCTGAAAGGGACTTATTTTGGGGATTACAAAGCCGGTGAATCCGGGGGCAATATTGACGGCGACGGGAACGCCGAGTTTCTGACGGCTGTTATCCGGGAATTGCTCCGCAGTACCCGTTTCGTGGACGGCATGTTCGGCGAGGGCTGGCAGCTATGGATAGATAAAATAACGGGGCTGAGTAATCTTACGATAGACAAGGCGACCATCCGGCAGACGTTGGTGGCCCTGGAGTTGCTCATAGAAACGGTTCGCAGCGTAAGGGGGCAGTTGGTTGTATCCGCGGCCAACGGCAAGATCAAGACCGTGACCAAGGAGGGCAACAATTACCGCATCACCTTTGAGCAAGAGAACACGTTCGTGGCGCATGACCTGATGCGCTGTGCCGTTTTTACGGGGGCGGAGATTCGGGGTTACTGGGTGGAAGTGTCGGAAGGCGATGCGGAAGGGATAACGGTACCCCAGAGGGAGTTTGGTGGGACGGAACCGAAGGCGGGCGATGAGTGTGTACTTATGGGTAACACGGAAAACCCGCTCCGGCAGAACCTGATCAGCATAGCAGCTACCGAGGACGGCCAGCCACGTGTTGACATACTGGATGGCGTGATGGCGAAAAACTTCAACGGCTGTTTGAGATGCCGGGTGGGTAATCTTGACGGTATCAAGGACAGCGCTTTTCCGGCGAATAACCAGCCGCACGGGAACGGTCTCTATGGCGACAACGTATATCTGAAAGGTACGTTCGTCCTCATGACCGGCGAGGATATCCTGACGAAATTTGAAATTACGGAGGGTAAGATACAGTCCGCCGTAGAAGGTCTGCGTGACGAGGTGAGGGAGGAGCAGAGCTTTTTCGATAACACCACGTTTACCGAGGGGATGAGTAAATGGATAAGCGGGTACAAGGCCGCGTTCCTGACTTTCGGCGGCAAGTGGATTCTTGCCGGTAACAAACTGTTAGTATCGAGCGAGAACGGCAACGTGGAGGTCGTAAAGACCGGCAAGGTTCCTTACGTCAGGATAACGAACAGTTATATCATGCAGAAGAACGGGGATTTCCGCACGATTCCCGATTTCAAGGAGTTGAACGGGGACGGGCTTCGCATCCCGGGCTATGTCTACCTGTCCTTCCATTACAAGGTGATCGAAGCCGGGCACCTGCGTATCGAGTTTGTCAATTCCAACAAGAGCGGATACGAGAATTTCAACATGTTCGCTTACGACGGTGATTTGCCGGTCGGTGGGGAAAAGGTATTCAACCATTCCGGGCTGTGGAACGGGACCGGCGACTTCAAGCTGTCGTTCACGGGTATTATCCAAGTGTCCTTGTTGGTGTTCTCGACCGACCGGACGGATGCCTTGGCGTACAAGTATGCCACGTTCTTTGACCAGTCGGATAAGATGATCAAGATCGCGGCGGCGAATTTCGATAAGGACGGCAATGTGCTGGAGGCATCCTCCATTATCACGACGGCCAAATATAACAGGCTGATTTCTGTCCATTTCGATGAGAACGGGGAATTGCGGAATAAATCCGGGTTGGTGACTACCGCCAATTTTTCCAAGCTGTTCGCTGAGGGCGTTACAAGCAACGGGCTTGTAAAGAAGGCGGAACTGAATGTCTATGTCAAGCGTGACGAGTTCGGCAATCTTGTTTCCGGTGTCACCATTAAAGCCGACCAAATCAAACTGGAGGGGCTTGTTACGGCTAACGGCTATTTCAAGGTCCTCACGGACGGGAGTATCGAGACCCGGAACGCGAACATCAGCGGTACTGTCAAGGCGAGCGGCGGTAAGATTGGCGGCTTTACCATCGATTCCGGCCGTCTGTATTGGAAGAGCCGCGATTATTTCGGAAACGATTCCCGGAGTTTGAAACTGGGAGTCTCGAGTTCCTCGACGGAGGGGATCGTGGACGTGGCCTTCAATGGCGCTACCAGTGGGCGGTTTGGCGTAAAATCAGTCGGGGCGACATCCGGTGGGGCCGCTATATACGCATCGATAGGCTCCTTAACCTACCCGGCCAGCGGTATGACCTATGCCGGGTTCTTTGTGGGTCCGGTAGATGTAAGGGATACCGGTAGCGGATTGACAAGTGATGTTTGTGCGTCGAAAGGGTTCCGGTACATCAAGAGCCGCAATTCCGACGGTACATACGTGTATAACGAGGGTGTGAACTGGGGGGATGGTGCCGCCCAGAATCCCGACCTTGACAAAATAAGACTTATCGTGAGGGGCGGCATCATAGTCGGCTATACAGGGGAATAAACATTTAAAACCAAAGAGATATGAAAGTTGACTTAAACAGGAGATTCAGGGGCTTTGACGGGAACGAGCTTGGCGGTGACAACATCGCCACCGCCGTGGCGGAGGCCCTGTTCAATTACGGGAAGGACAAACCGGTAGGCCGTGATGAGAAGTTCAAGGCTTACGTCCTGTGCCAGCGTATCATCCAGGGCGGTGGAATCCTGGAGATCACCACCGAGGAGGGTACGCTTATCAAGGAGGTATGCGGCGAGAGCCTGACGGCCGGCGGTTACGGCCAGGTTTATGAACTGATAGAGGGAGGGGTTTGATATGGCACTGACAGAATCGGATATCGCCCAGGTTTTGGAGGCGGTCAAGGCGGAATCGAAGAGTGTCGAATCCCTTGAGACGGTCGGCTCGCTGAGCGGGGTCAAATCCCTGCCTGCGCAGAAAGGTGACAAACTGGTGAACGTCCCGATCACCTTATTGAGCAAGCCTGCCGATGACGCGGCGGCCCGGGCGATCAAGGCCGCTGAAAGGGTGGAGGGATTGGCTCCCGAAATGGAAGCGGCCACCCAGGAGACAAAAAAGGCCATTCAAACGGCGGGTGAATCGGCGGCAAAGGCGGAGGCGGCCGCGAAGAAGGCCGAGGATGCGATAGCCCAAGGCTACAAACATAAGGAGATGAGTGAGGAGGAGTTTGAAAGTCTCCCGGAAAAGGACGGCAAGACCATTTACCTGATTTACGAGGAGGAATAGGTATGATAAGTGTTGGAAACAAAGAGGTGACAGCCATCCGTGTAGGCGAACGGGTGGTGGCGACGGTCTATATAGGGGCCAGGCTGGTTTGGCAAGCCATCCGGAGCTGTTTCGGCGCGGGCTTTTGGCGCGGTGACAAACCCTGGAGCCGAACGGATGGCTGGAAACGGATGAAATAACTTTTAAAGAATAACGATATGGCGAAAAAAGTGTATGACGAGGACGGTCTGGATATGCAGAAGACCGATTGGTCCGGTGACGAATCCACGGGTAATCTTCCGGTGAGCGGCCGGTTGGTGGAGAACTATATCAAAAGTATTGATGACAAGGCCACCCCTACGGAGGAGCTGGCCGCCGGTGAGACGAAAGCCCCCACGAGCGGCGCGGTGTTCGCCTCGCTGGTGGGTACCGTGACGAATATCGACGTGACGGACAGCGAGGACGGCACTCAGTACGTGATGACAGTCACGCAGAAGGATGGCGAAGGCGGGGAAAGCGACAGGGAGGTGCGCTTTTCCAAGTATAGCGACGATGACAAGGTGGTGGTGAATATAGACCTGACCGATGCTTCGGGTTCCTCCTTGCCCGCTTCCCAGTATTTGTCGTTGGGTACCGGTTTCGTGGTGAGATATGCCGTTGGCGTGGGCACGGCCGGTGGCGGCGAGGTGAGTGGCTACAGCGACCTGAAGGCCAAGGTGGTCGTAAAACGTGGCTCCACGGTCCTTTCGGAATTCCAGGATGCGGAGTTTGTCGGCGTTACGGCCGGTCAGAGCTATACTTTTGACGCGTCGCCTTACCTGAAGGATGCCACGACCTACACCGTGCAGGTGGAGGCGCAGGCCGGTTATGATGGCGGTACGCTGATGAAAACCGCTACCGCCAGGGTGACGATGGTGGCTATGGAACTAAGTACCACTTATTCGGTTGGGAACGGACTGGCTGACGGGGGATACCGGAACGACGTGAACATCCCATTTACAGCTAAGGGAACGAGTGGCGAGAAGAACATCTACTACCGTATCAACGGCGGGCAGCCCTATACGCTTGGCCTGTCAGCCGGTTCCGGTGTCCAGCAGAAGAACGTCACCGTTGCGCTGAGTGAAATGCGGGAGGGCATGAACGTGGTGGAAGCCTATGCGCTACACGAGAACTCCGGCGTGGTGAGCGAGATACACTACCTGACCCTGCTGAAAGCCGAGAAAGGTGTGACGGCCTATGCCGGCATGATGTTCAACCACCGGGCGGCAGGGTTCCAGCGTGACTGGAAGCACCCCGTACTGGAGGCCGAGCAGTTCACGGCGTGGAACTTCACGTATGCCGGCTATGACAGGGATGCGTACACGGCCCGTGTGAAAGTGACCAGCCGGGGTAGTGTGGTGAAGGAAGACCTGCTGCAGCGCGGTGAGACCGGCAGCTACGGGCGTACGAACGTGAACGTGGAACCGCTGGATTACCGTGTGTCGTGCGGTGATGCCGTGCTTGAGGTGCAGGTGAACACCACATCGCACCCCGACATTGAAGCCACGCTGGCACCGGATGCCGTGTGCACGTTCGATGCCTTCGGGCGAAGCAACACGGAAAACAACCCGGAAAGCTGGGTGAGCGGGGACAAACGGATGGAATTCCGTGATGTGCTGTGGAGCGTGAACGAATACGGCGCAGGAAGCGGCTGGCACAAGGACCGCCTGCTGCTGGCCGGCGGTGCGGGCATGACACTGACGGCAGACGGCGGTTATCGCCCGTTCAACGAGGCGGACAAGCCCGAGGGTTTTGCCATCCGCGACGTGGGCATGACGTTGGAGATAGAATACAGCACGGCCAACGTGACTGACACCGACGCGGAGCTGATCACCTGTCTGGGCACCCTGCAAAACGGCAACCGTTACGGGCTGGTGGTGACCCCGGAGGAGGCGAAGTTCCTTACCGGCGTGGTGACGGAGGCGATGGATGCCGGTCAGGTCCTGCGCTATGAGGACTCGGTGGGTACGAAGTTTGAACCCGGTAAGAATATCCGTATCACTTACGTGTTCTACCCGGACGTGGAGACCAACGAGCAGCGGACGCTGATCGGCTTCTATGTGAACGGGGAGGAGTCGGCCGCCTCGAAGTGGCTGGACAAGGTGAGCTTCGACATCCGGAGCCAGCTGGAGTTTAAATCGGAGGGGGCTGACCTGAACGTGAAGAGCGTGCGCATCTATAACAAGGCGCTGACCTCGGACGAGGTGCTTAACAACTACATCGTGGACCGCAATCATCTGGAGGATGCCGACGGGGAACCGGGCGTGCGCTCGCTGGATGAGGACAACCGCGTGCTGAACGAGGGGGACACGGTGAGCATGGAGAAGCTGATGGGACTGATGAAGAAGCGGCGGAACTCGATCCTGGTACTGATAGGCACGGGCAGCGTGGGCAGTGAGGTGCCAAGCGAGAGCGACACGCTGAACGTGATGGATGCGCTGGCCCAGCTGAACAACAAGAAGGCCAACAAGCTGTGCCGGGAAGTTAGATTCTACAACGGTGAGAACCGGGCGCTGGACTGGATAGCCCGTGACATTTATCTGCGTATCCAGGGTACCAGTTCAGTGAACTATGCCCGCAAGAACCTACGCTTCTACTTCCAGAAGACAGCCAGCGGTTACACGGCACGGATGAGCTACGGCGAGATAGACGGTAACGGGCAGCAGAGCAACCCGACAGCTACGGAGGGTAAGAAGAACCTGTTCCGACTGCGGGACAACTCGGTGGGGGCAAAACTCGCCTGTGCGAAGTGTGACTTTTCGGACTCCTCCATGACCACCAACACCGGTGGCGCGAAGTTCATCCATGACGGCATGAAGGAAATGGGTATCCTGACCCCTGCCCAGCAGTATGCCGCCGACCATGCGGATACGTGCAAGGAAGACATACGCTCGGCCATTGACGGCTTGCCCTGTGACCTGTTTGTGGCAAAGAGTGTGGATGAGGATCTGACCTACTACGGCCAGTACAACATGAACAACGAGAAGAGCGACAGCTACCCGATATTCGGCCAGGACAAGACCATCGGCGAAGAACAGTGGGGGACCGGTGATACGCTGAACTACCTGCAGGCGAACGGCGACCGGCCGAAGGAATACCTGCCCATCTGCATCGAGACGTTGAACAACTCGAACGACCTGTGCCTGTTCCGCTGGCTGCCGTCCACGGAGCCCGACCATACGGACTTCATGGATTTCAACTTTGACGGCGGTTTCGAGTTCAACCATCCGAAAGACGTGTTCTGGAACGATGGCGGAGGCGATGCCGAAGAAGAACCGAACATCAAGGAACACCTGGGCACCGGTGACAAGTACGACAAGATGTACAAGGCGCTTGACCGCATGATGAGTTTCCTCTATAAATGCGTGAGGGAAACGCCTGCCGGCAAGAATCTGGCCTATAACAAGGAGACGCACACCTTTGACGGGGTGGACTATGAGGATGACGGCAACAAGTTCCCGACGGCCAAATGGGTGAGCCCGACCTTCAAGGCGGAAGCCGGGAAGTATTTCAACCTTCCCAACCTGGCCGCCTACTACCTGTATGTACAGTTCAACCTGGGTGTGGACCAGCTGGCGAAAAATATGCTGGTGCGGACATGGGACGGCGTGATGTGGTGGATAACCTATTACGACGGTGACTGCCAGCTGGGTTCGGACAACAAGTCGTTCCTGACCGGGAAGTATGACGACAACCGGCAGACGAAGCGGGACGGGGCCTATGTGATGCAGGGACACAACAGCTGGCTGTGGAACCTGATACTGGGCAATATGGGCAATCTGCTGGAAGAAGTGATGACCAGGGGTGTGAACGGCGGTACCAGCTTCATGAGTGCCTTCAGCATCCAGAAGGCCGTTGACCATTTCGACACCGAGCAGATGAAGAAGTGGTGCAGCCGGCTGTACAACAAATCAGGCATCTTCAAGTATGTGTATCCGTTCCTGAACGAGATGCCGGTGGGGGCTGACGGTGCCAAACAGACGTATCCGCAGATCTACGGTCTGAAGGGTTCGTTGAAAGCTCACCGTAACTATTTCATCCAGCGCAGGTATGACCTGAAGCAGGTGGAGTACGGTTATGTCTCTACGCTGGGCGCCCAGTTCTACCAGAGTACGGCATCGCTGGACAAGGCATACAAACTGAAGCTGATGCAGTACCGGCTGACCATCCCGTACCGCGTGCAGCTTTCCACTAGCAACGGCGTTCAGGCCGACAGCGGCGTGGTGGATGCGGACGTGCTCCACTCCCTGCAGCTGGCCCGTGCCTTCGGTGAGAACGACCCGCTGAAGATTATCGGCGCGGCCAAAATCAAGGAGCTGGTGTGGCATGAGGACGCGTTCGCCATCGGATTCAATTTCGGCTTGCTTACCTCATTGGTTAAACTTGACATGAGCGTGGAGAAAGCCAGCGGTTATCGTAACGGTTCATTCATGGCCTCTACGAACGGCATGCTTCTTCTGGAAGAGCTTAATATGCGCAACAACCTGCTGGCACGGAATGGCGATAACGGCAACGTGACGACCTTGGACTTGAGCTGGCAGGGACGGTTGAAGAAGCTGGACGTGAGAGGCACGGGGCTTACCCGCGTGAAACTTGCCACCGGTGCGCCTGTTGTGCAGTTATGCTTGCCGGAAACGATAGAGGAACTGTTTCTGGAATATCTTCCCAGGTTGGCAGAGAGCGGATTGGTACTGGATGGCATCGGTAACGTGCGAGGCTACCGGTTCATGGGTTGTCCGGGCATTGACGGGTTTGCCATGCTGGAACGTCTTCATCAGGCCAAGTTGAACGGTAGCGGTAAACTGGAGCGTTTTGTCCTTGACATCGATATGGAGGATGACGGCAGGCTGCTCGGGAAATACTACGATTATGGTACTTATACCTCCACCGGAGCGATAGACAACCGTCATTCCGGATTGCGTGGCAGGCTCTGCCTGACAAAGTACATGGATGACGAACAGGCCGACCGGTATCGTGAGCGGTATCCGGAACTGGAGATCGTACAACCGGCCTACAGCATCATCGAGTCGGACGAAAGCGCTCCGGACGATGCCAACATTTCCAACCCGGACAACGAGACCGGTTATAAGTATGGCAATACTTACGTCATGAATGCCCACGTGGCGGCGATCCTCAAGAAGCGCCACCGTGTGCTTGCCAAGGTGACGAAAAAGCCCACGAGCCGTAAAGTGGAGATGGCGGGCCAGACGGTTGACGTGAACAATCCGGACGGCGAGATGACCTATTGTCCGTTGGATGATACCAGCAGTAATAAATACTACGATGGCAGCGCAGCCAAACTTGACAGCAGCGAGGGCGACTGGATGATGTACGAACCGTTCTTTTGGTCGAAAGGTGTCAATGACTACCTGAACGAGAAATATTACAGCTGTTACAGTTCCAACGGCCCTGACGATATGCCTCCTGTTCCGGATGTGACGGTGCTGACGTTGGACGACATCAAAGACACGCAGGGCGGTTTCCTTACAGAGCGCAAACTTTTGAGTGGCAAACCCACGTTGAAGGATTCTTATAGCACGGACAAGACCTATTCAGTCTGCAAGGTGGATGTACAAGGCTATAAGCGTGTACGTTTTCCGAGTGTTCCCGGTACGGGTTTGGTCGGCAGTCTATTTGTTGACGGCTCCGGAAACGTGGTCAAAACCATCGTGGTCCCTACGATCGGTCTGAAGTTCGAGGCCGGCATGTACTTGATATCGGATGTTCCGGAGGACGCCACGGCCTTGCACTTCTCGATCCTGAACACGGCCGAGTTTGACAAGGTGGTTCTTTCCAACTCCGACAAGATCGAGGATATGGAGCCCGATTGGGTGGCCAACGAGGAACATCTTTGTGCGGTAGTAGGCAGTAGCGTGGTAGGTAGCAAGTTGCGTTCATGCATAACGGGTAATTCCACGACGGCCAGCATGAACTGGATCGACTTTCATTATTACTCGGTTCAGCGCGGTATGCAACAGATAGACGCGTTGATGCACTCCCGTATAGCGAACTTGTTTTACGCAAGATATGGCCGTCGTGACAGCCAGGAACAGTGCGGAGGCGGTCAGCATACGAACAATCGTATCACGGGCGGTACAGCCGGTTATGGTATGCAGGATACGATCGGTTATGACGAAGCGTATAAAATAAACGACAAGATCACGAATTCCATCGTGGACGGTTCTATCCACCAGTACGCTTGGTATCGTGGGCAGGACGAGTATGGTTCTCCGACCGTGACTCAGGTAAACAATATCAGTTGTCTGGGCTATGAGGACATCTACGGCCATAAGTACGAGATGATGGACGGTGTTGATTTACCCAACGATAGTGGCAACCAAGGTAAATGGCGTATTTGGATGCCGGACGGCACGGTGCGTTGGGTGAAGGGTAAAACGACCAGTGACCAGTGGATAACAGGTGTTGCTCATGGTAAATACATGGATATCGTACCGGTAGGAACAGCTAACGGCTCGTCCAGTACATATTATTGCGATAAATACTGGATAAGTACCGCAGCCAGCCGTGTGGTCTATCGCGGGTGCTGCTATGCGTGTGCGTGTGGCGGTGTGTCGTGTGCGAATGCGCGTTACGATGCATCGAATACGAACACGAATGTCGGCTCCCGTCTGGCCTTCCGCGGCAAACTCGTTCGGGCGGAAAGCGTGGAAGCGTATAAAGCGATTCGCGAAGTGTTGTAAGCGCAAAGCGCCAAAGCGTGGAGCGAAGCGACTAAAACGAAAGAACGGTGTTCGGATGGTTTCCGAACACCGTTCGTGTTATTATAAATACCGGCGTAAGCCGGTCGAAAATGTTTTAAGAAAATGAAATTTGATAGTGCTTTAGTATGTGTGAGAGAGTGCACAACACACCAATTTATACTATACAAATGTAGCGATTTTTGGCGAGATTACCAAATTTCTTAGTAATAATTAGAAGTGAGAAATTAAGCGGAAAAGGGCAGGGTAGGGGTGCGAAAAAAAGAACGTTTCGTTTTTGGAAAAAGAACGTTTCGTTCCCAAAAGTCGAAACATTTCGTTTTGCGGATTATAGTGTGGGGTGGTAACCTACTTGTGAGTAGCTCACTACGGGCTTGCGCACCCAGTCGGATTGGGTCTCCGCTGTGATAAACCATTCGGCTATCTTGCCGGTCTTTCCTGCCGGAAGCAGGGTACGCACAACGAAGTTTCCGTTCTGTTGTTTGTTCCTTCCGTCAAACAATGACAGGTTATTGTCATCGGTGGTGCGGATGGTGATGTGTTTCAACGGTTCGTCCGGTGCAATGTCTATCAGTTTGCCGGTGGCCATGGGAGTGGGTTCCACTTCACCGTTGATGGTAGTCATAAAGTCGGCCGGAGAAGTGGGGAACAGACCGTGCTTGCCGTCTATTATGTAGGAATGGCCGAAGAAGACCGGGGGCATGAATTCCATATTCAGTCCGGCTATGCCATGCAATGCTTCGGGTAAAGGTTTGTCTACGTTTACGCTAAGGTAGAAACCGCCTTCACGGGCTTCTCCTGTCAACTTGTATTTGAAGTTGTATTCGGGATATTCCAGTATGACGTCGATCCGGTTATGTTCTTTATCCGGCATACGCTCGACGAACTTTGGCAACTTGTCCCATTGTCCGGGTGTCGGATTCATGCGGACATCTCCGTTGGTAGCGGTGCGGATGCCGTGATGAATGATTTCTACGGCACTGATCTTGGAATCATCGAAGGTAGCATCGTATAGGTTGCTGAATACGAAGAAGTTCAACCCGCGTGTTTCGAAGTAGTTAGAGTCATTTAATGCCAGATGGTTGTTGCGGGAAAAGGAGGTACTTTTTCCGCAACCGGTGAATATCAGGCATCCCACTACTCCCATACAAAGAATGATTGCTTTTAATTTCATACTATTCATTTTCGTAATCGGTTCATTTATCAAATAATTAATCATGCGAATCAGGAGTTGAATTGATTCATATCTTTTCAGTTATGAATTAATTCACCACAGATTACACAGATTGACACAGATTCTATTTTACTGATTATTAGATTAATAAATCTGTGTGAATCTGTGTAATCTGTGGTGAGTCTTATTCATTCCTATACCGTTATAAATCAAATTCAGCCCCTGATTCACATAAATAACTAATCTTTAATTATTTGCCCATCCGTTAAGCTGATGAAGTTCTTTGTTTAAGTCTATAACATCTTTTGGGAATGGGAAGTATTCATGTTTACCTTTTACGAAGCCATAAGAGCTTGCAGGTAAATTTTGATCTACTGATAAAGGATGAGTCAACTCAGCACGTAGATGATGTTCTTTTCCATAGTATGGTGTACCTTGGATGAAGAAGTCGTCATACAGTTGCGGAACCTGGTCAACGACAGCATCCTGACACTCTTTAGCAATGCCCCAACGAACGATGTCGTGAAAACGACAAGTCTCGAACCAAAGTTCGTACTGCTTTTCATCGCGAAGAGTCTGAGTTGTGAGTTCTGTTTCAGGAGCTTCTGCACGTTTCTGAATAGCATTCAGATATTTTTTACCTTCATCCAAATTACCTGTTTCAAGACAAGCCTCTGCATAAAGCAGATACGCTTCTCCCAATCTGGCGATACGGAATGATGCAGAGTTATGAGTGTCGCTAATAGTCATATTGCGGTCGTTAGGAGATTCTATATTCTTGACTTCCATATATACGCCATGTGCGAACAGGCCTTCTGTACTCTTGATACCACGTTTTGGATCTTTTTTCTTGTCGGCAAGAGACATCTCATTTCCGTCAGCATCGAAATCCGTTTCCCAACCGCAGAGTTTAGAGTCGTATAAGAATTCGTCCGGAGTGAGGAATGTAGCTTTGCGACGCGGACCGTCACCATCATTTTGATACATCTTCTCGGCAAACTTCCAGTTGATGGCACCACCGCCCCAACCATCGTTAGCGCCGCAGATGGATGCGCGAGAGCCTAAGCGGTCATAACGCCAGTTCAATACGTTGTTTGTCATCCAACGGCCACGTTGGATATTACCCCAAAAACCTTTATCAATGTTACCGAAGCAATTAGCCTCGAAGATTTTTTCTTCGCAGCCATTACCCTCTACATGGAACAGGTCACGGAAACGATTTCCCGGAACAAGTGCATAGTTGGGAGATTCAACCAAAGGCTTAAGATTCCTCTCTGCACGAGCCATATCGCCGGCGAATACGGCAGACTTACCCGCTACGAAATATGCAAAACCTTTTGTTACTTTAAAAGCACCTTCTACATCATCAGGACCTTTACGTGAGTCAAGATCATTTACAGCTTCTTCACATTCGGAAGCGCACCACTCAAGCAGAGATTTCTGGCTTTCGACATTTGTAGGTTTGTCATCGGCACCCAGCAGTTTGTCGACTTTTGGAGGACACTGGAATGTGAGAGCAGCCATCATGTGGCAATAAGCGCGTAACACGCGGGCCTCTGCAACACAACGAGCCATAATCGTACTTGCAGCCGGATCTACATATGTTATTACAAGGTTACTTGCATAAATAGATTTATAGTAACGCTGATATAATTCTTTTAGAGCAGCGTTGCCTGTATCATAGCGGAACTCATCGAATACACGTATATCCATGTGGTCAACATAATCTGTACCGGCGGAGAAAACATCATCTGCTGAATAATTGAGTAAAGTGAACTGCGGCTGATAGATTCCGGCAGACGAACATACATTGTCAAGGAACTGCGCATAAGCGGCAGTCATAGCATCAATAGCATCTTGATCGGTTTTATAGAAGTTTTCAGTAGAGCTAACAGCCTTCTGTTCGATGTTCAAACGACTTTCATCGCAAGATGTGCAGAACAGTGCGGCACATACCGCAAACGAATATATATATTTTTTCATTTTCGTCAGTATTAATGGTTGGTTTAGAATGTTACATTAAGACCAAATGTCATCTTGCGCATTGTAGGATATGCGCCGGCATCAAGACCTACATTATTGCCACTTCTTGAAGCAATTTCAGGGTCAAGACCCGGATAAGATGTAAATGTGAAGAAGTCATCAAGTGACACGTAAGCACGAAGGTTCTCTATAAATACCTTTTTTGTGATAGACTTTGGCAATGTGTATCCTAATTGCAATTGCTTAATCTTGAAGTATGATCCGTCAAATACAAGAGCAGAAGATGACCAGTAGATTTTATCACCTGCAATTGTGTTAAGACTGGGCATATTCCCCTTCTTGGCTTCATCGTAGAAATGCTTGGAGATATTGTTGTAGCCTGTACGATACATACCGTAGTAGACATCGTTTCCTACCGTACCTGTACCGAATACCGAGAAGTCGAAACCTTTGTACTCAAGATTGATTGTAATGCCGTATGTAAGATCAGGAATACCTTTACCGATATTGAATTGATCTTCATCACCCGGAGTTAATGTCTCATTGCCTTCTTTGTCAAGATAAAGAGGCTGTCCTTCTGAATTCTTACCTATATATTTGTAACCACGCATATACCATACCGGCATGCCTTGTTCGAAGTTGGTGTATATAGTATTGTTTGCACCTACTATACTTCCACCCGATATACGTGTGATACGGTCATCAAGGTAAGTTACTTCATTCTTCAATGTTGCAAAGTTACCTGATACTGAGTAATTCAGTCTGCCTATGTTGCCTTTATAAGTTGCTTCGAACTCAAAACCTTTGTTCTGTACCTCACCTGCATTGATCATCTGTGAAGATACACCTGTCTCAGGCAGACATGGAGCGTCCACAAGAAGGTCTTTGGTAGTTTTCTTATAGTAGTCCATACTGATTGTCAAAGCATCGTTGAACAAACGTAAGTCAAGACCGAAGTCCAGCTGGTCGGAAGTTTCCCAAGTGAGATTAGGATTAGCCAAACCGCTTGGCATGGAACCATTTGTAACAGTTGTACCGTTGCTATATTGATACCACTGGCCACCAGTTGCAATAGAAGAAGAATATTTATAGCCGCTAAGTACGTTGATATTACCGTTACGTCCCCAAGATGCACGCAACTTGGCAAATGAAACAATGTTATCAGGAACTAAATTTTTAAAGAACTTCTCATTACTGAGTGTCCAGCCTGCTGATAATGATGGGAAGTAACCCCAACGTTTATCTGCTGGAAGTTTTGAGGTATCGAATGCATCAGCACGGAAATTGGCTTGCAGGCTATAGCGATCGTCATAAGTATATCCTAAACGGCCGAAGTATGAAATGCTTGAGGACTTACCCGGTGTTCCACTGAATGTACGGGAAACTTTATCTGATACAAGTACACAATCCAAGTAACGGAAATTTTCTTCGTATGAAGAAAGCAATTCTTCACCTGACGCACCTGCTGTCGTGCCGTTACTTTCGCTTTGGATGTATGACATACCTGCCATTGCCGAAATGCTGTGCTTGCCGATTGAAGTCATGTAGTTGGCAAAGTTCTCCCACTGATAGTATAGGCCGTTGCTTGTAGTCTGGCTGATAGAGTATTTGGTATCACTTACACGACCGGTAATATAGTAAGGTTCTGCGTAGCTGTAAGTATTGCCCTGAGTAATGCGAGTACCAAAACGAGAAGTAAATGTAAAGCCCTTGAATGGGGTCAGGTTTGCGAAGAACGTACTATGTACATTGATGCCGCCATTTTTATTGTTAGCATTCTTGTCACGCTGTGCAAATGGAGTGCCACCGGCAAGTTCCGTATTAAAGTATGAAGTAGCATACATACCTCTATCATCGCCGTAGAAACGATAGTTTGTATCAGAAGTTCCATTCTGAACTGCGTCATAAACAGAACCTGTGGCAGCGAGATATTGACTGCGGTCTGTCCAGTGTGTAGGAGTCAGAGGATCCATTACAAGAAGCATTTCAAAAGCAGAGCCGTAACCATATTCTGATACGCTGCCTCTACGCCATTTCTCTATAGAAGTGTTGGTACCTACCTGCAACCAGGGTTTTATTTTATAATCAGCATTAATCTGAGCGGTTAAGCGTTCGTAGTAGTCGTTTTTGCCTTTTACGATACCATCCTGATTAACGTATGTGAGGTTTGCAAAATACTGCCCTTTGTCATTGCTACCCTGGAATGAAAGAGAGTGCTGCTTGCTCCAAGAAGTTCCCATAAACTCGTCGAACCAATTTGTATCAGTATTTTGATCCCAATTATAGTCGCGAATAGCATCCGACATGGCAGCCTCGACGTTATATCCTTGCATGCCCATCCAGTCCTTGAATTCTTCCGCATTCAATAATTGTGGAACATGTCCAAGTTGGTTCATAGTATAACGTACATTATATGTGATCTTGCCGGTACCTTTTCCTCCCCCATTCTTGGTTGTGATAAGTACTACACCGTTACCTGCTTCAGAACCATAGATTGCTGCGGATGCGGCATCTTTCAATACTTCCATAGACTCGATCAAGCCTGGATCAAGATACTGGATGCTTGAAACCTTCAAACCATCCACAATCAAGAGAGGACCAATATTTCCGGAATTGGAGGAATAACCACGTACACGGATTTCAGCACCGCTACCCGGAGCACCTGATGAATTCAAGATTTGAATACCTGCGGCTTTACCTTGAAGGGCAGCGGCAGCATCGGTTGTTGCCAAGCCTTTAAGGTCTTTAGAGTTAACCGAGGCAACAGCACCTGTCAGGTCACTCTTGCGCTGAACACCATAACCTACAACCACAACCTCATCAAGCACTTGTGTATCTTCTTCCAAACGAAAGTTGATTACGCTACGGTCATTGACTTTAACAGTCTGCGTTTTGTAGCCTATAAAAGAAGCGGTAAGGGTAGCATTACTGTTACTTACCTGAATAGAGTAATTACCATTGAGATCGGTAATACGACCGTTGCTGGTTCCTTCTTCAAGAATAGCCACACCGATCATTGGCTCAGAATCATTGGCTGAGACAACAGTACCCTTGATTTGGATTTGCGCTGATGCTGATATGCACGTAAAAAACACAAGCACAAGCATAAACAGAAAAGGAATCTTCTGAATTTTCTGGACTACATTTTTCATCATAATTAGTTTAAGAATTAATAATTGCGTTTTTTATTCATCATTAGCTACCGCTACAATAGTTCTCTAGCCATCATCATACATACATTTCATAGTTTTTAATTATTTAAGATTAATATAAAAAGACAATTCATTTTTTAATTCTGAATCGGCAAGACAACTGCTGAGTCGCATTATTAATTCAAACTGATTGCCTGAGCCGATTCGTTATTTTTGAGTGGAATTACCCGGTAATAGTACTTTAGAGTAATAGGGCTTGTTCCTAATGATCGCGGAAATTCCATTTGGAATTGTCGCTGTTCATATCGAATTCGCCGAGAGAAGGAGTGCTGTCACCTACGGATACCAGAACCAATTCCTTGTCAGTTCCCGGCACTTCTTTGGGCATGATCCGGTAGGTGCCGTCTGTCAACTGGTCGATTCGCCACAGTTGCTCGGGGGCTCCCGTGAACTCAGGCACTGTCACGACTTCCGCATCTGCCGTGGCGGCCAGTGCGCGATTGGTTCCTTCAATCACAATCTTGTAATAAGGGCCACCCAGATATCCGCCTCCATCGGGCACGGCAGTAATGGTCCACTTCTGATGAGGACGGAACATATAATCACCAATTCTTACGTTGATTTTTCCTTGTGGCCAAGTCCCGATCACATCTTCCAACGTCTGCGATTTCAAAGGTACGACGGGCGTGTCGTCTTTTTCCCAGAAGCGGTGTCTGGTATATTCCATACGTACAAAATCAACGGCAAGTTCAAGGGCATACCCTCTACGTTCGGATTCAATCTCATACGTTCCCTCTTTGAAGACCTCGCCGGCAACGGGCCAGCCGTTCTTCCATAAAAGCGGGCGTATGCCCAGCACACTGCGGCCACCCCGGTCGAAATCGGCTTCAAAGTGGCATGACATCTTCTCTACTCCGTCGGCTACTTTGAAAAGTCCGAAGTGCCCCGGACCGGTTTGGCGGTTACCTGCGGCAATCACCATCTTGCCACCGCCTTCCAGCATTTTTCTTCCCATATTATCGACATACGGCCCCGTCACTTTGCGCGAACGGCCGACAACAATATTATAGGTGGAGTTCGGACCATCGCAGCAAGTGCCGTGTGTTCCCAGAAGATAATACCAGCCGTCACGATAGATCAGATCGGTTGCTTCACAGTCAATGGCGATGTCGATTTCTTTGTTGCCCTCCATCCGTTTGCCGGTTGCGGGGTCGAGTTCTACAAGCCTGATAAAGCCGAAATACGTGCCGTAAGACAACCACAAGCGTCCGTCTGTCGGGTCGAGCAGAAGTCCGGCATCAATGGCATCGCAATCTTCATCATTCACTGAGGAGGCCACTTCTATAGGCTCCGTATATTTAAAATCCGGGGAATTGGGGTCTAAGGTTTTATTCCACATGGTTAATACTTTACCGCTGTGTCCTCCACCGAGTCCTCCTCCTGTGGCACTGTAAGCAATCAGGTAGCGGTCACCGATTTTCACGGCATCGGGCGCGGCGCCTCCGCCGGGTCTTACTCCGCCACCGTTCCATGTCCAGCCGTCTTCAGATATCAATCCGCCTCCACCTGTGCCGAAAGTATAATATTTACCATCGCACTCCATGATAGTGGACGGGTCGTGGATGTATGGAGTGCCGATTTGTGCAATTGCTTTTTCAGATGTCAATACAAACATCAGGGCTGCCGTGCCCAGAAGTATAGCTTTTGTTTTCATGATCATTTATAGCTGATAGTAATGTTGTTAACGGGTGTTCCATTCTCATTGAGGAAGCGAACACAGAAATCACTCATTCCGGGACCGTTGATGATGGCTCCGCGAATGATGTTCTTGCCCTTCTTTAAAGTCAGCCGGCGCGAAAGGCAGTCATCCTTGACCATACGCCGGTCGCCCGAAAGAATAACAGCCTCCTCACCGTTCAGCCACCACATAGATGCGGAGTTGGAACCTACTGACATCCGGATGTTCTCCATGTCTTCGGGACATTCTATGACTGTGACTGCCCAGAACAGCACGCCGTACACTTGTTTCTTCAGGCCGGAGGCGAAACGGAAGAGCTTCACGTTGAACAGCTTACTGTCGAGCGCGTGCCAGGTTAGCTTTTGTTTGCCTATTTTCACTTTATCCCCGTCTTTGGGCAGAACTGTGAATTGATTGGGGAAATACTCGGTTGCAAATGCTTCGCGAATGTAACTGTCGGTAAAGACCGTGTTGGAACGGTTGGGCTTGTCGATGGGTTCCAGCAACAGCCAGCGCTGGATAAAGCCCTCACTGTCGGGTGACATCGTATTCGTGGTTGCCGGAGAAAAGTAGTCTGACAACCGGGGGGACGCTTCATTCTTTTGAGCATAGCCATGTAAACCCATCATAGCCGCGATACAAGCCGCCAACAATGATTTTCGATGGAAGATATTCATCGTTATAGTCTGTTTTATTGATTATACATTATTTCGTTTTAAATAATAGAGGAACAAACTCTTTCAGACATCTGCGCCAGGTCAGGAACTCGTGGGCAGTGCCCGGAGACTCATAATAGATTGTATTGATTCCTGCGGCCTGCAAGCCGTCACTGAGGTTCTTGGTTCTTTCGGGATGTTCTTCCGAACCGATACCCAGGAAGAAGACGTGTACTTTGTCGTTGAATGCTTTACGGTTTTTGAATACCCCGCCGTACACGGTATCGAGTTGCTTCAGATCGATGCTGCCTGCTCCGCTGAATCCGCCGATATAGGCAAACTTATCCAAGTTGTTCAGGGTAGTGTTGAAAGTAAGAAGTCCGCCCCAGGAAAGTCCGGCCATAGCACGGTTGTCCCTATCAGTCAGTGTTCGGAAATTGGATTCGATATGAGGAATGATTTCATTCACTAAGATAGCAGGAAATTCTGCACCGAATCTTTTTCTTGCACCGTCAGGAGTTTCACCTGGATTGGTCTTAAACACCTCGATATTGCCATTGTCCATGACTACGATCATTGGTTTGGCTTTACCTTCGGCAATCAGGTTATCCATAATGAAATTCATCTTGCCCTGGTTTGCCCAACTCGTTTCGTTTTCTCCCATACCGTGTTGCAGGTAGAGCACCGGATACTTCTTGGTAGGGTTCTTGTCATATTCCGCCGGAGTATAGACGATACATCTGCGCCATTCTTTGCGGATATCAGAGTAGTACCAGCTTTGGCTGATCAGCCCGTGAGGCACGTTCTTGATGGAATAGTAGTCCACACCTTTCTCCGGGATTTCAATACCGCTTACCCATTTGCCCATACCGAAGAACGGTTTGCCATTGGGATCGGCGGCACTTACTCCGTCTATTATAACCTGATAGTAGTGGAAGCCTATTACTTCAGGTTCTTTTGATACGAGCGACCAATATCCGTCTGCCTCTTTGGTCATTTCACCTCGGAAACTGATTTCTACTTTCTGGGCGTTGGGAGCGTGTATCCTGAAGTGCACACGTCTGTCCTCACCTATGCGGGGATAATCAGCCCCATTGATGTTATGCTCATTGGGAGTGGTTCCTGCCGGAAAATCTTGTTGCTGGGCATTCATAGTGAATGGGAACACTAACAAAGAAGAAAAAATAAGTTTCAATACATTTTTCATAAGCATTAGAATAAATTATATATAAAATTAATGATTCAGTGAATTTGTCTATTCAGTGGATGTTGAGCGTAAAATTACTATGCTAATGCTTTGTGCTGGATTACTATTTTGCTTTCGGGGAGGATTTTTTTAGGAGGATAAGATTAATCCACCGGATAGAAAGAAAAATCCCCTTCCTGATATTGAATAGGAAGGGGATTATAACCCGTCTTTTGCCTTATGTGGAAGGAAATTGGACTCGTAGTCAAGAAAATACATTTTCTGTTAAGTGGCACAAAAGTTTCTTACCTGTGGCACAAAAGTTTCTTGCCTATGAAACAAATGTTTCTTACCTGTGAAACAAAAGTGCCTCACCTGTGAAACAAAGTCACCTTAACTGTATGCCTTACGCTTGCGATGTCTCCAACATATTAATCAGTTGTACCCGCTGGATAGAGAAACTATTGCTTTCTTTCTGTACATACTTCAATAATTCAAGCCCATCCTGATGAAGCTTGGATTTCCGCAGCAAGTCGTCGGCTTCCATATCATCAGATATCTTCAGCATAGTCATGGCGGCAAGTTCTATTTTTCCCATTTCGTTGGGATCGCCTTTATACCGGTCTACCAGTTCTTGCGTATTCATACTTAACAGCTCATCGGTAGGGAAGCCTAATATCTGCCGGGTCAGACCGTCATATTCAGTCCATTCATTCCAGCGATACTTCTTTTTCTTGAGCAGGGCGTTCACAATCAAAGAAATGATCTCTTGAATCATTCGTATCAGGTAATCTTGTTTAATCATAATTATCTATGTTTTTAATAGGTAATGGTAAATCCGGTTAATTGTTTCTCGGAGCTTTGACAATTCCGGCTTTTTATAAAGCAGTACTTTGTGCTCACAAAATTAGTGATATTTTTAAGATATCGCTGAAAATCCATACCTTTGTGCGCATTAATAATATAAGGTATAGCAATTTCCATGAATAAGATAACTTCCGTATGCGTATATTGTGCTTCGAGCACCAAGATTGATTCCGCTTATTTTGAAGCAGCCCGCGAATTGGGTACTTTGTTGGGACAGCGCCACATCCGTCTGATAAATGGCGCGGGAGGCATCGGACTGATGAGTGCTACCGCTGATGCATATGGCGGTTTGCTTTTAATTGTGTACTTTTGTGCCCTTGAAATCATGCCTTGTTTTGTGTTATATCAAGGTGTGATGCAGCTAAACAGTTATTTGATAATAAATTTTTAGGACGTTGAAAATTAAGAAAGTACTTGTGTCGCAGCCGAAACCGGCATCAGAGAAATCTCCTTACTACGACATCGCCCAGAAGTACGGTGTGAAAATTGATTTTCGCCCATTTATCAAAGTGGAGAGCCTTTCAGCGAAAGAGTTCAGACAACAGAAAATTTCGGTATTGGATCATACTGCCGTTATTTTTACTTCGCGTCATGCTATTGATCATTTCTTCCACTTGTGTACAGAATTGCGTGTGACAATTCCCGAAACAATGAAGTATTTCTGCGTGACGGAGGCCGTTGCTCTGTATATCCAAAAGTATGTGCAGTATCGTAAGCGTAAGATTTTCTTCGGAAACACCGGGAAGATTGACGATTTGATACCTTCCATTGTTAAGCATAAGACTGAAAAGTACTTGGTACCAATGTCGGATGTACACAATGATGACGTGAAGAATCTGCTGGATAAGAATAAGATTCAGCACACGGAAGCTGTCATGTACCGTACTGTCAGCAATGACTTTGCTGCAGATGAGGCTTTTGATTATGACATGCTGGTGTTCTTCAGTCCGGCAGGCATCAGTGCCTTGAAGAAGAATTTCCCTGATTTTGACCAGAAGGAAATCAAGATCGGAACATTCGGCTCTACCACTGCCCAGGCAGTCCGTGATGCCGGACTTCGTCTTGATCTGGAAGCTCCCAGCGTGCAGGCACCCTCAATGACGGCGGCGCTTGACATGTTTATCAAGGAGAATAATAAAGGAAAGTAAAAAGAGTTATGAGTTATAAGTTATGAGTGATTTGCTTATAGCTTGTAGGCATAACAATGGATTTATAAAATTGAGCTACAAGTGGTTGTGCTTTTATGTCGCCAGGTACTTGTAGCTCGTTTTTGTATCGCCCCATAACTTATCACTCATAACTCATAACTCATCACCCATCACTCATCACTCATAACTTATAACTCATCACCCCATGCCAAATACCTTGCGTAAGTCCGAACGGTTGGACAAGAAGAAAGTGATAGAGAAGATGTTTGCGGGCGGCTCACGCTCGTTTTCGGTTTTCCCTTTGCGTGTGGTGTATCTGCCGGTGGAGGAGCTGGAGGCACCCGTTTCCATTCTTGTAAGTGTTTCGAAACGCCGTTTCAAGCGGGCGGTGAAGCGCAACCGCGTGAAACGCCAGATACGTGAAGCCTACCGCATGAACAAACACGGACTGCTGGCCGTGCTGACGGAAAAAAAGTGCCGTCTGGCCGTGGCCTTCATCTATCTTTCGGACCAGTTGGTAGACTCTTCTGTCATTGAGGACCGTATGAAGACAGCTTTGGCACGCATTGCCGAGAAGGTAGCGGCAAATGCTGAAGCTGAGCAAACTCCGCAGGTGTCATGAAGCGTCTGCTTTCATATCTGCTGCTGCTTCCCATCTATTTCTATCAGAAGTGCATATCGCCCATGATAGGGCCTTCATGCCGTTTTACCCCCACTTGTTCGCAATATGCGGTGGAGGCCATCAAGAAACACGGACCTTTCAAGGGGTTTTGTCTGGCAGTCAGGCGCATTCTGCGCTGCCATCCCTGGGGAGGTTCCGGATATGATCCCGTTCCATGAATATTCCAGTTGACATACATACACACCGGCTTCCGCAAGTACCCGGAACTGCCATTGCAAATTGCTATCCCGAAACGTTCTCTCCACAGAGCGGCGGATGGTATTCGGTGGGGATACATCCCTGGCATATAGGTCGGAGTGGAGGTGAACACTCAGGAGTTGAAGGTGCTGTGGCTAGCAGGGTGTGCGGCCTGGAGGAGTTAGTGCGCCATCCCCAAGTACTTGCCGTGGGCGAAGCCGGGCTGGACAAGCTGGCAGATGCTCCGATGGATTTGCAGGTGGAAGTGTTCAGGTGCCAGGCATGTTTGGCAGAGGAAGTGGGAAAGCCGCTGGTGATTCATCTGGTGAAGGCGGTTGATGAACTGCTGAAGGTGAAGCGGGACTTGCGCCCGTCGAATCCGTGGATAATACATGGTTTCCGTGGCAAGGCGGCGCTGGTGGAGGAATATCTGAAACATGGCTTTTACCTTTCATTCGGGGAGAAATACCAGGAAGCAGCCTTGTGCCGGGTACCTGCCGACCGGCTGTTCATCGAAACGGATGAAAGCGAAGTTTCCATCGGGGAATTGTATGCACGCGCTGCCGAAGTGCGCGGCATCTCTCCCGAGGAGCTTGGAGAAACACTCCGGAGAAATGTCTGCAAAGTCTTTTTTAAACCCTAAGAGTTGTTTCTTCGAATAAAGAGTCGTATTTTTGCGCAGATTAAAATAGGAATCAAACAATTCATAGATAATCACTTAAATAATTAATCAGATAACTTAATCATTCGATGAATTTTGTAGAAGAATTGAGATGGCGTGGCATGCTCCACGATATGATGCCTGGTACGGAAGAACTTCTGGCTAAGGAACAAGTGACCGCATACATAGGTTTTGATCCTACGGCGGACTCATTGCACATTGGACACCTTTGCAGTGTGATGATTTTGCGTCACTTCCAGCGTTGCGGACACAAGCCGTTGGCACTGATTGGCGGTGCTACGGGTATGATTGGTGACCCTTCCGGAAAGTCTGCCGAACGCAATCTGCTTACGGAAGAGACGTTGCAGCGCAACCTGGCCGGTATGAAGGCCCAGCTCTCCAAGTTCCTGGATTTTGATTCGGATGCCCCCAACCGTGCCGAGTTGGTGAATAACTATGACTGGATGAAGAACTTCACTTTCCTTGACTTTGCCCGTGAAGTAGGTAAGCATATCACTGTGAACTACATGATGGCGAAAGATTCTGTAAAGAAGCGTCTGAACGGTGAGGCTCGTGACGGTTTGTCTTTCACGGAATTCACTTATCAGTTGTTGCAAGGCTATGACTTCCTGCATCTGTATGAAACCAAAGGCTGCAAGCTCCAGATGGGTGGCAGCGACCAGTGGGGTAACATCACCACCGGTGCCGAACTGATTCGCCGTACGAACGGCGGGGAGGTATTTGCACTGACCAGCCCGCTGATTACGAAGGCCGACGGTGGCAAGTTCGGCAAGACAGAGTCCGGAAACATCTGGCTCGACCCGCGCTACACTTCTCCATATAAGTTCTACCAGTTCTGGCTGAACGTGAGCGACGAGGATGCCAAACGCTACATAAAGATATTCACTGCACTGTCCAAGGAAGAGATTGACGCTCTGACGGCCGAGCACGAGGCTGCTCCCCATTTGCGCGTCCTTCAGAAGTGCCTGGCGAAGGAAGTGACTATCATGGTTCACTCCGAAGAGGACTACAATGCCGCCGTGGATGCATCCAACATCTTGTTTGGCAATGCAACTTCCGATGCACTGAAGAAGTTGGACGAAGATACGCTGCTGGCTGTGTTCGAGGGTGTTCCCCAGTTCGAAATATCCCGTGACGCACTGGCTGCCGGTGTGAAGGCGGTTGATTTGTTCGTGGATAATGCTGCTGTATTCGCTTCCAAGGGCGAGATGCGCAAGCTGGTGCAAGGCGGTGGCGTTTCTCTGAACAAGGAGAAACTGGCTGCTTTCGACCAGGTGATTACGACAGCCGACCTGCTGGACGAGAAATACCTGTTGGTACAGCGCGGCAAGAAGAATTACTATCTGGTTATCGCTAAATAACGGTATACTGAGGAATAGTAATCAAGGAAATAATGCTTCGGCAATAAAAATAGCCCTGAAATATTTGCATATTTCGGGGCTTACTCTTATCTTTGCACCGCTTTTTAACAGAAAGCCCTATGTTTGGACTATGGTGTAATGGTAGCACAACAGGTTTTGGTTCTGTTTGTCCAGGTTCGAATCCTGGTAGTCCAACTACGATACAGCTAATTGCAGCTAAAAACCCACTAAAATCGCAAGTTTTAGTGGGTTTTTTTGTTATTCTTTCCCCCTCTTGTTGGCACTATAGGTATAGATTTTTTCTTTTTACGAATCTTTGAACGATATTGCTATATAATTGACACAAATTTATACGGTTTCTCCATTTACAAAGGTCTGGCTGCTTATAAAGAAAAGGCATCGAGGCACGCGGTTATGTATGCGATGTGACAAATGAACCTGCTGTTGAAGGCCATGGTTGCCCAGATTGAGAAAGAAGTGGGCGTGATCGATATTCTGGTAAACAATGCAGGTATCATCAAGCGTATTCCGATGCACGAAATGTCTGCTGCTGAATTCCGTCAGGTGATCGACGTAGACTTGAACGCTCCGTTTATCGTATCCAAGGCTGTTATCCCTTCTATGATAAAGAAAGGTCACGGCAAGATTATCAACATCTGCTCTATGATGAGTGAATTGGGTCGTGAGACTGTGTCTGCTTATGCTGCTGCCAAGGGTGGATTGAAGATGCTGACTCGTAACATCGCTTCCGAGTACGGTGAGTACAACATCCAGTGTAATGGTATCGGCCCGGGTTACATCGCTACTCCGCAGACTGCACCGCTTCGCGAACCGCAAGCTGACGGTTCACGTCATCCGTTCGATGCATTTATCGTTGCTAAGACTCCGGCTGCACGTTGGGGTACTCCTGAAGATTTGATGGGTCCTGCCGTATTCCTGGCTTCCGACGCTTCTGATTTCGTAAACGGTCACGTACTCTACGTTGACGGTGGTATCTTGGCTTACATTGGCAAACAGCCTAAATAAGTATATGAATAAATAATGGGAAATGGATAATTGATGCTGTCAGTTATCCATTTTTCCCATTTTCTATATCTTCATAATCCATTATCCGTTTTTCAATTATCAATTGATTAAGCAATATGAAAAAGTTATTCCTTTTACTGGCAACAGCATTCGTATGTTTTGCCTGCACCAACACCTAAGGATGTAGTTACCGTAACGGTAAGCAATCCTTTGGCAATGGAGCGTTCCAATGAAATGGTTGAGGTGGCTATGAGTGACATCGCCAACCAACTGAAACTGGCTGACACAGCACAGATTGTGGTTCTGAATGCTGACGGACAACAAGTCCCCTATCAGATTACTTATGATGAAAAAGTGATTTTCCCTGCAAGCGTAGCTGCTAACGGTACGGCTGTTTATACCATTCAGGCAGGCACGCCTGAAGCTTTTGTAGTAAAGGCTTGCGGTAGATATTATCCTGAACGTGTGGATGATGTAGCCTGGGAAAATGACCTGGTTGCTTTCCGTGCGTATGGTCCTGCTTTGCAAAAGACTGGCGAACGTGCTTTCGGTTATGATGTTTGGACGAAGTACAATACCACCGAACCGGTTGTAGAAGCCCGTTATGCAGGTGAGTTGAATCCGGAGACTAAAGCAAAGATCGCTGAATTGAAGAAAACTGATCCGAAAGCTGCACAGGAATTGTATCAATCGGTATCTTATCACGTAGACCACGGAAACGGTCTGGACTGCTATAAAGTAGGTCCTACGCTGGGTGGCGGTACTGCTGCTTTGATGCCCGACGGTGAAATCGTTTATCCGTATTGCTACGCTACACAGGATATTCTGGATAACGGTCCGTTGCGTTTCACTGTGAAGCTGGTTTACAATCCGCTGACTATCAAGGGTGACTCAACAGTGATTGAAACACGTGTTATCACGCTGGATGCAGGCTCTCACTTGAACAAGACTGCGGTTTCTTTTGATAACCTGAAAGAGACTACTCCCGTGGCTACAGGTATCGTGTTGCACGAACCGGATGGTGCTGTTGTAGCTGATGCTGCTGCCGGCTATATCACTTATGTGGACCCTACGGACAATGTGAATAATAATAACGGTAAGATATTCGTAGGTGCTGCTTTCCCGACTACAGTGAAAGAGGCTAAATCGTTGCTCTTCCCTGAAAAGGAAAAGAATGAACTGCGTGGTGGTGCCGATGGCCATGTATTGGCTATCAGCGATTATGAACCGGGTTCAGAGTATGTTTACTACTGGGGTGCTGCCTGGGACAAGGCTGACATCAAAACTCCGGAAGCATGGAATGAATACATGGCAAACTATGCTCAGAAGGTACGTAATCCGTTGACGGTGACAATTAAATAAATCTCGTCTTGAAATAGTAGAGTCCCACTGAGTTCAATCAATTTGAAATGAACTCAGTGGGACTCTGTGTTATTCTGTGGTGAAACCTTATAGCAATTTAAACTCGTATCCTTCCTCTTCCAGAAAATCCAATGCCCGCGGCAGTGCATATTGCAGGTTGCCGTTATTCCAGGACTTCAGCGAGTCGTGAAAAGTGATAATAGACCCGTTCCGTGCATATCTCATCACATTGGCAAGTACTTGCGGACCGCGCAATTTCTTACTGTAGTCACGCGTAACCAAATCCCACATCACTATCTTATAATGCCGTTTCAAGGTGAAATACTGTCCCCAGCGCATGTGACCGTGCGGTGGACGGAAGAGATCTGTTTTCATCAGTTCATTCGCCTTGTCCGTATTGGCAAGATAATTGTCGGACAGATATTCGAATCCGCGGATATGATTGAATGTATGGTTTCCGATGCGGTGGCCGCCATCTACTACCATTTGGAATACATCGGGATGCTTGCGTATATTGTCTCCCACCATGAAGAAGGTGGCTTTGATGTCATGTTTATCCAATAGTTCAAGTACCCATGGGGTTACTTCGGGGATGGGACCATCATCAAAAGTCAGGTAGACGGATTTCTCGTTCGGATCCATTCGCCAAATGGCACCGGGATATAGCTTTCGGACAAACTCGGGAGGCTGTTCTATAAACACGGTTATTAGTGATTAACGATTAGTGATAAGTGATTAGTAGTTAGCGGTTAGTGATAAGTGATTAGCGGTTAGTGCGCGATGTTACGGCACAGCCGTTAATCACTTATCACTAACCGCTAATCACTATTTCTTATTTCATACGGTCAACGCACATCTGATACAATTCGTTCAACTTGCTGTCATATATCGGAGCCAGTTCGGAATTATACTTCTGCATAAGCTTCACTTCTGAACTGAGGATAGGCAGCTGATAGTCGATGATTTCACGGCTGGACATAGCAAAACGTTGTTCATCCAGGCTCAGATACCAAGTGAGGTATTCCACGGCCTTGTCGGCGAGTGCCTTCATAATGCTGTCGGCTTTTTCCGTTTCGCCCAGTTGATAGTATGCTTCTGCCATTTGTACGGCACCGTTCTGCCAGTCGTACGGCACATTGTAGGCAGGAATCATCTTCTCTGCGTAGTCCAATGCTTTTTTGGCCTTGTCATTCTTGCCTTCACGTATCAACTGACCTACGAGTTGTGAGAAGATACGTCGGTGAGAATAGCACATACGCATGGCGTTTTCATCAATATAGATACCTTCCTTGTCGATGCCACCGAACTTGAACTTGTTCATCAGGTTGTCATACATCTTTTCGCTATCCAGTTTGACGCCTGTCTTGTCGGTATCGAACGGAGTGAAGCGATAGGTTAGGCCTTCCTGTATGAAGTGATTACCCATGCCGAGGTGATTCTCCGTACCTACGCTGACTGCCATGTAGATAGGACGTTCCCAATTGGCTTCTGCCAGCATTTCAAGCATCATCAGTTCGCTCTTATAAAGGGCGCGTTTGCCTTTCAGTGAGATGTGCATGTAATCGGGGATACTGTCGCCCGGTATCATCATGCCGCTGCGGCGTACAGCTTCCTTATCCACCTTCAGTACAATGCTGTCCGTAGGAATTACTTTGAGATCTTCATTTTTGCTTCGTACCCAATATTTCAGGATGTTCTGCAATTCGTACGGGTTTTCACCGAACTCTTTCTTCACATTTACCAGAGCTTCCGGGTTACCGTTCAGTGCCTGCTTTTCAGCTTCGGCATAGAGGGCGTCGATGCTCTTCTTGTAATCGGCCTGTACAGGAATGTATTCATTGGTTCCTTCCACGTAATCCATACGGTCCCAAGTGATGGGCAATGACGGAGAATCGTAGGCAGGACGCTTCATCTGGTCGATATACCAATCTGTCTGTAAGTAACTGAGGTTACAAGTACGTGCATCCGTGCGGAATCCTTCTGTTTCCTGATTGTACCACAAGGGGAATGTATCATTATCACCGTTGGTGAAGATAATCGGATTGCCGGTTTCTTGCAGAGACATCAGATAGTTCTGGCCGAAGTCACGTGCCAGGTAGCGGTCGCTGCGGTCATGGTCGTCCCACGTCTGGCTTGCCATCTGTATGGGCACGAACAGGCAGACAACGGATGCCAGTGTTGCGGCCGGAAGTTCCTTCATCTTGGCGTAGTGTTGCAACAGGCGGATAATACCTGCCACACCCATACCTATCCAAATGGCAAAGGCGTAGAATGATCCGGCGTATGCATAGTCGCGTTCACGCGGTTGGCTCGGTGTCTGGTTCAGGTAGAGCACAATGGCGATACCCGTCATGAAGAACAGGAAGAACACTACCCAGAATTGTTGAATACCCTTCTGTCCGCGGTATGCCTGCCATAGAAGGCCGATGATACCGAGCAATAAAGGCAGACAGTAGAAGACGTTGTGTCCCTTATTGTTTTGCAGTTCCTGCGGCAACAGACTCTGGTCGCCCACCAGGAAGTTGTCAATGAACGGGATGCCTGTGATCCAGTTACCATGTTCTATTTCTCCGCTGCCTTGCAGGTCGTTCTGGCGTCCGGCGAAGTTCCACATGAAGTAGCGCCAGTACATCCAGTTGAGCTGGTAGGTGAAGAAGAACTTGATGTTTTCCCATTGTGTGGGCATGTTCACCATCACCATTTGTCCGCATCTGATCATAGGGAACGTCTTCGCCCTTAATGTCTACCCAGGCTTGATATTCCCTGGCGTGCTGGCTGCTGTACATACGCGGGAAAAGCATATTCTGCGCGTATTCGTATTCGATACGTCCGGGGATTTCAATATAGCTGTCCTTTTCATCGGGAGTGGCTTTTTCCTTGCGGATAAATTTGGTTCCGTTGTACGAGATACGCGGTTCGCAATAGCCATCTTTTACATCGAGGGCTACTTTGGAAGAGAATGCCTGTCCGTAGAATAACGGGCGGGTTCCGTATTGCTCGCGGCCCAGGTATTCACCCAGCGTGAAGATGTCTTCGGGTGAGTTCTGGTCCATGGGGGTGTTGGCTGTAGAGCGGATCACGATAATGGCGTAGGAAGAATATCCGATGACAATCATCATGGTACACAACAGCGAGGTGTTGAGCGTACGCGCAGAAACACGGTATTTCTCTTTCATACGGTTGCCTGCATCTTCGGGCTGAGGTAGAAGAACAGGAAGGCGATAACAATAATACCTATAATAACGAGCGCTCGTTCCGTGTCCGTAGAAGGGAATACCCAACAAGGCAATTGTCAGTACGAAGGAGACGGACATGCGCATCTTGTTCTTTTCCGTGTAGCTTTCGTATACTCCCCAGATGATGGAAGCTGCCAATACAATGATGTAAACCATTACACCGCTGTTGAAGGACATTCCCAGTGTATTCACGAAGAACAGTTCGAACCAGCCTCCTACTTTTACAATACCCGGTACCATGCCATAAAGTACGGCGGCAACCAGAATGCCCGAAGCGAGCAATGCCAGTAATGAACCTTTGGCATTTGCGTTGGGCACTTTCTTGTAATAGTAAACCAGTACGATGGCAGGCAAGCAGAGCAAGTTCAGCAAGTGTACGCCGATACTAAGTCCCGTCAGGTAAGCGATGAGGATAAGCCAGCGGTCGCTGTGAGGTTCGTTCGCCACATCCTCCCATTTCAGTATCAGCCAGAATACAACGGCTGTGAAAAGAGAAGAGAATGCGTAAACTTCACCTTCGACGGCACTGAACCAGAAGGTGTCACTGAATGTATATGCCAGTGCGCCTACCAGACCGCTACCCATGATGGTAATCAGTTGTCCGCGGGTAATATTATTCTCATCTGTAACAACAAGTTTGCGCACCAGGTGCGTGATGCTCCAGAACAGGAACAGGATACAAGCGCCACTCATCAGTGCACTCATATAGTTTACCATTTTGGCAACGGTGCTTGGGTCGGAGGCAAATTGTGAGAACAGGTTGGCTACCAGCATGAAGAAAGGTGCGCCGGGCGGGTGTCCTACTTCCAGCTTATAGCCGGTGGTGATGAACTCCGGGCAGTCCCAAAAGCTTGCAGTGGGTTCGATGGTCATGCAGTAGACCGTCGCTGCAATGAGGAAGGTAATCCAGCCTACAAGGTTGTTTACGGTTCTGTACTGTTTCATTCGGAAAGAATTCGTTATGTTTTTAAGTTATAGCTCTGTATTTTTGTATATACGGCCGCAAATATAGTGATTTAACTGCTAAATGCGTGGAGGTAAGGCATATTTATTAGGATAGGTTAAAAAATATACATTGATTTTTTGTAGAGAAAAGTTTCAAATATTATAGCTTTGATGTTTAATGTTCGCAATTACAGCATCCACATTCGTCGCCATGTTTATGCTCTGCCAATATACGATGGGGCAGTGCTCCGTGCCCTAATAACTCTATCGGACAGTTGAAGTTCCGTTCCAACCATTCCCTCACTTATCCCCGTGTCGGGATGATAGTCCAGTGTTTCATTCACACAGGCGATGGACTTCACTTGTTGCAGTACTGTGCCGATATCATGGCTGACAAGAATGATGGCGCAGTCGTGGTTAATCTCTGCCAATAGTTCGTAAAGGCGGGCTTCGAAACGCTTGTCGATATAGGTACTGGGTTCGTCTAGGACAACGAGTTGAGGATCGGAGATGATGGCACGCCCCAGCAAAGCACGTTGCAATTGTCCGCCGCTTAGTGCGCCGATGGCACGTTCTTCCAATCCTTCCAATCCCATGCGGGCAATCACTTGGTGGGCTTTCTCCCGATGTGCTGCGGTGAAGCGTGAAATAAGTGACTTTTGCGAGCTGAGTCCGGAAAGGATTACTTCTTCCACTGTAATGGGAAACTTACGATCTATACTGTTGTATTGTGGCAGATATCCCATTTTGAGTGCTCGTCCACCTCTATAAAGAATTTCCCCTCCAGTAGGTTTCAACAGACCAAGTATACATTTGATGAGAGTTGTTTTTCCGCCGCCATTAGGGCCGATGATGCCCAGAAAGTCCCGGTCGTAAACGGTGAGGTTTATGTTGCGTAATACCGTGCGGCTGTCATAGCCAGCACTGAGATTCTTTATTTCAATAAGAGGCGTACCCATTTGTTTACTGCTTGACGATGTCTTTAGTTCTTAACGACCAATTCCTTGGCAATGTTCAACATTTCTTCTTCCCAATCGTAAGAAAGCGGATTGATAGGGATTACCTTCGTTCCCGTCTGTTTGGCAATGATCTCCGCATTGCGACGGTCAAATTCAGGTTGCACGAAGATAACACGGACTTTCTCTTTTTTACAAGTGTCTATCAGATTCTTGAGGTGGGAGGGAGAAGGTTCTTTACCATTTTCTTCGATGGAAATCTGATGCAGACCGTAGTCGCGGGCAAAGTAGGAAAGTGCCGGATGATAAATCATGAAGGCACGGTCCGCATTGGGAGCCGACAGCATGTGACAAATAAGGCTATCGGTATGTTCAATCTGGTTGCAGAGACTTTTGTAACGCTCCATATAGACTTCTTCATTGCCTTTGTCGATGGCGCACAGTGCATTTACGATATTTCCGGCAATAATCTGTGCATTATAGGCAGAACTCCAAACGTGTGGTTCCACACCCAAAAGATGCTGATGCTCATCGTCTTGGATGGAATCGTGAGCGTGAGGTTCATCGGCATCGTGATGATGGTGGGCGTGTGAGGAATCATAAATCAGGTCGATGCCGCGGGAAGTATCGAAGAATTGCAGGTGCGGAGCGTTATCCGTCAGCTTGTCCATCCAGGTTTGTTCAAAACCGATGTAGCCGATCCGGAAGTAGGCTTTGCTCTTGGCAAGATCTACGAGTTGCTGGGGGCGTAGGGTCGTAGGTTTCCGGACTTGAACCTTTGGGCACCATGCTGACGACGGTGAATTCATCGCCGGCAATGGCTTCGGTGAAATAGCGTAATGGCTCAATAGTGACAGTGATGACGGGCTTATCGCCTTCACTCTTATTATTTTGGACGCTGCTGTTCTTGCAGGATGCGGCGAGCAAGGCAGCGAGGATGTACAGGAATGTTCGTTTCATTATTATATTTATGGTTTTTATAATTGATTACTCTTTATGGTTTCTCTTTCGTTGCCCTCAGTATCTCCCGTTTTCCCCCCGGAGGTCCCGGAAGGCGCTCCACACGGAAGCCCACAGCTTGCAACATACGGCGGATGACACCTTTGGCGCAATACGTCGTCAATATTCCCCCTGTATTCATATAAACGTAAAGAGAGCGAAATAATTGCTCGTTCCACATTTCTGGTTGCTTTTCAGGGGCGAAAGCATCGAAGTAAACGAGATCAGGATTTAGTGATAACCACTTATCACTAATCGCATCCATCTTTATCTTCCGCAGGGTGAAGTGCGGGGATATTTTTACGTCTTCTTCCCACGGGGCGGTGTGCAACTGCTTGAACAGCGGGTTATTGCTATATCCTAGTGCATCGACTTCTTCCCAGGCAAGGGGATAGAGCTCGATACCGGTATAATGTACGGGACGCGCATCCTGTTCGGCAGCTTCCAGTGTGAGCAAGGCATTCAGTCCGGTGCCGAAGCCTATCTCAAGAACGTGCGGTTGCGGTGCGGCAGAGGCTTTCAGCCCCATGTCGATGAAGATGTGCTGTGACTCTGTACGTGCCCCTTTTACCGAATGATAATGTTCATCCAGTTCGGGCACAAAGAGCGTTGCGCTTCCATCTTCCGTACGTTCTATAATTCGTTTCATAACTTAAAACATAGATATTACTCCCTGCAATGCCAGCAGCATCACGGCATACCGTATCAGCTTTCCGGCAAACATGGACGAAGTAGTCAGCCATACATTGCTGCGCATGAAACCCAGCGCAATGGCAATTACTTCGCCCACGAAGGGCAGGAATGCGAAAAAGCCCATCAATGCTCCTTTACCTTGAAGGAAAGGTCTGCATCTTGTCTACTTTTTCTTTTTTTACTTTGAAATATTTCTCTATCCAGACTACGTTGCCCAGACGCCCCATGTAGTAGCACGTCATACCGCCAATCGTATTACCCAACGTGGCGAAGAGTACACACATCACCGGACTGAGTCCTACCTTTATCAGTGCTATCATCACCAGTTCCGAACTGAACGGAACGATGCTTCCTGCCAGTAAGGCGGAGATAAATAAACCGAGATAGCCCCAGTCTATCAGGAGTTGAACCAATGAGTCTACAAAAGCATCCATACGTTAAATCCGAATAAGAGTATAAGCCCGGCAAGGGCACAAATGAAAAACACATTAGAAGCCCGACTGTTCGTCAGTACCACGAAATGTCCTGTCAGGATGCTGACGCCTATCAGCAGCAAGGGCAGGAGGTGAAACGTTTGTGTCGGTTGCAACAGGATATAGACGAAGATGCAGAACGTCAGGAAAATAAGGAAATGCAGATAACTGCGGGTACGTATCTTATCTTCGTAACCTGCCACCAGGCAGTGAACGGAGCTTACTATGAACAACAGGAACAAATAGCCCAATGTAGCGATTTCCCATACTGGGAAGTTCCATAAAGTAATGGGATGGAACGTCACCAGTTCGATGAATGGCTGATAGAATAATTCTATTTCACCATAGAAGTAGGCATGTCCAAACAGGAACCAATAGGGGAGCGTCCAGCCGATCAGACCTCCGAAAAAGCTCTTAGGAGTGAGTGCCTGGAAACTGTATGCACCGATCCAGAAAATGGGAATGAACAATGTCAGTTGCGGGAAGAACAGACTGCCCGCCCCGATAAACAGGAACGAGTAGAATAGGATGCCCGCCGGATGTGGATGTTGATAGCCCTTGAACAGGAAGAACAAAGATATCAGAAATGCTGTCGAGGCAATGTCTCCGGCATATAATTGGTGCATGGCAGGACAGACAGATATCAGCAGAAAGTAAATGGCTGTCTGCACGGATGCCCGCATACGGATAATGGCGAAGGTGTTGTTCAGCTCTATCAGGAAGTAACCGATTATACCGTAAAGCAGAAAGCTTAGGGGCGCACTTGCCCATGTCGGAATCCAATCGTTGTAGATGGTTTCCCACAATGGGTAATTGCTTTTCATCACTGGAATCTCGGGTAATAAGATGGAAGTCAGTACCCAGCAGAACAGTGATAGAAAGACAGCAGCGGGGAGGGTGAAGCGCCCCGCTGTAATCCGGTTCTGTAATCGTTTACTTCGTATCATTATAATAAAGGTGATGGGGTGATTAGAGATCGAACCCGATGTCGCGGCGGAAATACTTCTTGTCGAAGTGGATCATATCCGCTACTTTATAACTTTTGGCAAGGGCTTCCTCCTTGGTTTCACCATACGAACATACGGCAATCACGCGTCCGCCGTTCGTTACCACTTGTCCGTCTTTCATTGCGGTTCCGGCATGGAAGAGGATGCTGTCCGTGGCTATCGCTGCTTCAAACCCGGTCATCACTTTGCCCTTTTCGTAAGCTTCGGGGTATCCACCGCTGACAAGCATGACACAGGCGGCTGTCCGTGGGTCCATCACCAATGTCTTGGTGTCGAGGTTGACATCGCGTACACCTTCCAGAAGTTCTACAAAGTCGCTTTGTATACGCAACATGACGCTTTCTGTTTCCGGATCGCCCATACGGACGTTGTATTCTATCACCATTGGTTCACCTTTCACACGGATCAGGCCGAGGAAGATGAAGCCTTTGTAAAGGATGTTTTCTTCCTGCAATCCGCGGATGGTAGGTTCGATGATGCGGGTACGTACCTTTTCCATAAATACCTCATCGGCAAAGGGAACAGGAGTTACACTTCCCATGCCACCGGTATTCAGGCCTTTATCGCCTTCACCGATGCGTTTGTAATCTTTGGCAACAGGCAAAACCTTATAGTTCTTACTGTCTGTCAGCACAAATACGGAGCACTCTATACCGCTGAGGAATTCTTCGATAACAACTGTGGCGCTGGCCTGGCCAAACATACCGCCCAGCATTTCTTCCAGTTCCCGCTTGGCTTCTTCCAGTGTAGGGAGAATGAGCACACCTTTTCCGGCGCATAGACCGTCGGCTTTCAGCACGTAGGGAGCTTCGAGGGTTTCGAGGAAAGCAAGGCCTTCGTCCAGATTAGCAGCAGTGATGCTTTTGTAACGGGCGGTGGGAATACCGTGACGTTCCATGAAGCCTTTGGCGAACTCTTTGCTGCCTTCCAGTTGCGCACCTTTAGCTGTAGGGCCGATGATGGCAATATGTTGGGTGGAGGCATCTCCGGTAAAGCTGTCGTAGATACCTTCTACTAGCGGATCTTCGGGACCTACCACGATCATGTCTATCTTTTGTTCTAAAGCGAAGGCTTTCAAGGCAGGGAAATCGGTTGCCTTGATGGATACGTTCTCACCTACCGCACTGGTGCCGGCATTACCGGGGGCGATAAAAAGTTTCTCTACTTTCGGGCTTTGGGCTATTTTCCATGCCAGGGCATGCTCGCGGCCACCACTTCCTAATAATAATACTTTCATCTTTATATTTCTTTTAATTGTAATCACTTATTTCCTAAATACTCTTCAAAATAATGGGTTATCTTTTCATGCAGATGTACCCGGTCACGTCCCCTGACATTGTGCTTATGTGTGGGATAGATAAACAGGTCCGGATATGTGCGTGCATCCACACAAGCCTTTATGAACGAAAGTGTATGTTGAGGTACACAAGTATCGTCATGATCATCATGGATCAATAGCAGATGTCCTTTCAGATTGCCGGCAAGGTTTTTCAGGTTGCACTCTTTGTACCCTTCCGGATTACTCTGTGGGGTATCCATATAGCGTTCTCCGTACATGATTTCATAATATCCCCAGTCGATGACCGGACCACCTGCAACGCCTACCTTGAATATCTCGGGATAGCGGAGCAGCAATGCCGTAGTCATGTGACCACCGAAACTCCAGCCGTGCACACCGATGCGGTTGCCATCTACATAAGGCAGACTTTTCAGGAATTCCACACCTTTCACTTGGTCTTTTCCTTCTTCAATGCCAAGATGTCGGAAAGTAGCATTTTCAAATTCCAGTCCGCGGTTGTCACTTCCACGGTTGTCGAGGCTGAACATGATATAACCTTTGTTGGCCATGTAGATATCCCAGCCACGTGCACCGTTCTGCCAACCGCCGGTGACCATTTGGGCGTGCGGTCCACCGTATACATAGACAATGGTGGGGTATTTCTTGTTCGGATCAAAGTCCGCAGGTTTTATGAGACGATAGTAAAGATCAGTCACACCGTCGGCAGCTTTGATGGTGCCTACTTCGATGCTCGGCATGGTGAAGTCCTTGAATGGATCTTCTGCTGTCAGCAGATTGATGCTTTTCCCGTTTTGTGTGGCGATGAGGTTGATGCTGCGTGGCACTTCAGGGCTGGAATAGGTATCTATGAGGTAACTGCCGCTTGCACTCAGTGTGCCCTGGTGTATACCTTCCGGTGTGCCTAGCGGGCTACGTTTGCCTGTTGCTATGCTTACTTTGAAGAGGTTGCTTTGCAACGGGGAATATTCCGTGGAAGCTATGATGATTTCTTTCTTTCCACTGTTGAAGCCAAGCACATCTTGCACAAGCCAGTTGCCGGAAGTCAGTTGCTTGACCAGCTTACCGTCTGTGCCATAGAGGTACAGGTGGTTGAAGCCGTCGCGTTGGCTTTGGTAGATAAACTTGCTGTCGTCCCACGGCAGGAATACGATGGGGTGCTGGGGTTCTACGTATTTGGGATGTGTCTCTTCAAAAAGAGTTCCTATCAGTTCGCCTGTTTCTACGCTGTACTGGCATAGCTTGGCATGGTTCTGATCACGGTTCAGCTCTATGAGATAAAGGCTTTTGGCATCCGGTGCCCAACTTATATTGGTGAAGTAACGGTCGGTAGGATCACCTGCATTCAGATAAATTGTCTTCTGCGTTTCGGGATTGTAGATGCCTACAGTTACTTTGTGGCTCGTCATACCTGCCATCGGGTAACGTACATTGTTCAATTCGCCCACCCGTGCGGTGATGTCCACTAACGGATATTGTGTTACCATACTTTCATCCATGCGGTAGAAAGCGAGCAAGTCACCTTTCGGACTCCAGTAAGTTCCTTTGCTGATGCCGAACTCGTTACGGTGTACGCTTTGTCCGCATACGATCCCTTCCGGTTCGTTGGTTACGGCGCGATCGTTGACATAAAGATTATTATTCAGAGTGTAAGCAATATGGCCGCTTACGGTATTATAATCCTCATTGGCTGCCTTTTCTGGCAAGGCTTGTTTGCTGATGATTTTATCCGCTTTCCAGTCGTAAACGATATAATTACCGGGCAGGGTGATAAGCAACTGAGTCTTTTCAGCCCAAGGCAGGCTCACCTGATATAAATGACTCAGTTTACCCAGTTTTTCCTGTTCCAGTGCTTGGTTGATTCTCTCACGCGTCAGGAGTAGGGTTTCCTTTCCTGTTTTAGGGTTCACTGCAAACAAAGAGTCTATTTCGGGCTTGATGCACGTGTCTCCCCACCATTGCAGCCCGTACAGGCTTTTTGCAAAGCGATAGGTTTCTCCGCCGGGGATCAGGTCTTCCAGCGTCGGTTTCTTTAAATCTTGTGCCATAACGTTCGTTGTGAAGAGAGCGGATGATGCCAATAATACCACTCCCATCCATTTACTGATTATCTTCATGTTCATAGTCTTTTGTTAGTCATTCTCTTTTCTAAAACCTTTCACTTCTATTCTGCCCATTGGTGTACTTTTCACTTGTACGGCGGCACTCAGCTTGGCAAAGGCAGAGTATCTAACACCTCCTTTGTTTGAGGTGAAAATTTGGCACCTCAAACTGTCTCTCAGCAACTTACTCTCCCTCTTCCCGCTTTCTCGGTTTAAACTCCCTTTTCGGCTTGAACTCCCCGTTTCCTCCCGGACGACGTTCTCTGTCAAACGGTTTTCTTTCCCTGTCTCCATCCTTGCGGAATTCCCTTGGCTTGAATTCCCCTCTGGGCCTGTCTTCTCTCGAACCAAACTCCCGGGGTTTACTGTCTCTTGGTCTGAATTCCCTTGGCTTGTCATCTCTGGATCTGAATTCTCCTGGTTTGCGGGGCTCTCTCGGTCTGAATTCACGTGATTCTCTTGGTCTGAACTCCCGTCCTTCTTTCGGTTTGAAGCCTGATTCTTTAGAGTCTTCTCCCTCTTCACTTTCGCCTTCCTGTTTCTTGAATTCCTTGTATTTACCGTCGAAAATCTCGTATTTACGGAATTCACATTCCAGTGCACCGTTGAACAGAGGTATTTTGGCAGTTGGTTTCAGTCCTATCTGGTCGAAGCACTCTTCACGATAAGAGAGCACCCATGCCGTGTTTCCGGTGAAAGCGTGTTTCAGACGCTCGCCTATCATCTGGTACAGTCCCAGCAGATTATTGGTAGAAATACGTTCCCCATAAGGCGGATTGGTGATAATCATGGACTTTTCCGCCGGCTGTTCAAACTGCTGGAAGGGCTGCAACTTCAAGACAATGTCTTTCGATACACCTGCTGCCTTGATGTTGTGCGTTGCTATTTCGTTAGCCTGCGGATTATTGTCGTATCCGTATATCTTATGTGTAAACTCACATTCCTGACTGTCGTCGTTGTAAATCGTATCGAATAAATCCTGGTCGAAATCATTCCACTTCTCAAAAGCAAATTCCTTACGGAATACTCCCGGAGCAATGTTACGTGCAATCAGTGCCGCCTCAATGGGGATGGTACCCGAACCACACATCGGATCAATCAAATCACATTCTCCTTTCCAGCCCGTCATGAGGATCATTCCGGCAGCCAGAACTTCGTTCAACGGAGCCTCTACCGCTTCCTGACGATAACCGCGGCGGTGTAGTGACTCACCCGATGAGTCGAGCGAAAGCGTACACGTGGTTTGTGCAATGTGTATATTCAGCAGTACATCCGGGCGGTTGATTCGTACGGACGGACGTTTGTTGAATTTCTCGCGGAAATAATCTACAATGGCATCTTTTACTTTATAAGATACAAACTTAGAGTGACGGAATTCTTCGCTGAACACAACGGCATCTACAGCAAATGTTTTCTCCACATCCAGGATGTTTTCCCAGCTGATAGCTTTGATTTGTTCATAGACTTCATCAGCATTTTTGGCAGTGAAGTTCTTGATCGGTTTCAGGATACGGATTGCTGTGCGCAAGCAGAAGTTTGCCTTGTACATCATTTCCTTGTCTCCACTGAAAGACACCATGCGTCGGCCTATTTCTATGTCGTTTGCCCCTAATGCAGTCAGTTCTTGTGCTAATACTTCTTCCAGACCTTGAAAGGTCTTGGCAATCATTTGAAAGGATTCCATCTGTTTATTATTGATTTTACGATTTACAATTTTACGGTTGAAGCTGCTGTAACTTCTTCTGTATCTATTGTTTCTATTGATGATTACTATTCTCTTAATATCCCTTTTACGGAACACTTGTACTTCTCGGATGTAACGCTTGTGTCTCTCTTCCGAAACACTTGTGTTGCTCAGCCGGAACGCTTGTGTCCCTCAACCGGGGCGCTTGCTTGCTGACTGCCGGTTACTTTTTGGCTTTAGTCTGTACAATTCTTGCTCCGGCCGGAACGTCTTCCGTCACCCAGATATTACCACCTACCGTGGCACCCTGTCCGATAGTGATACGTCCTAAAATGGTGGCATTGGAATAGACGATTACATTGTCTTCCAGTATCGGGTGGCGTGGGATACCCTTGATCGGTTTACCGTCCGCATCCAATGGAAAGCTCTTGGCACCCAGAGTTACGCCTTGATACAACTTCACGTTATTTCCGATGATGCACGTCTCCCCAATTACCACACCCGTTCCGTGGTCTATGGTGAAGTGGCTGCCGATGGCGGCACCCGGGTGAATATCGATTCCTGTTTCGCTGTGGGCCATTTCAGTGATGATACGCGGAATAAGGGGCACACCGAGTTTCAGTAACTCATGCGCAATGCGGTAATTGCTGATGGCACGTATGGCGGGATAACAACTGATTACTTCTCCGAAACTGTGTGCTGCCGGATCTCCATTGTAGGCGGCTGCCACATCAGTGGCCAGCACACGGCGCATTCCCGGCAAATTACTGATGAATTTAGCGGCAATCAGTGCCGCTTCTTCACGCTGAAGTTCAGTGCAACAGGTACATTCTCCGTTTCCGGTGAAGCAAAGCCCTGCAAGTACCTGACCGGTCAGCAAGTCGAACAAGCGTTCGATGTTTACGCCGATGTGATATTTGATGGTGCGGCTGTTGACTGTGGAATTACCAAAATAACCGGGGAAGAGGATGGCACGTGATAGCTCTACAATATCTTGCAGTGCCCTAGCCGAAGGCAATGGAGTGCCGTCCGTGTGCTGATGAAACAGTCCTTTGTAAGATGAGCTTTCCGATAGTTCATCGACTGCCTGTGTCAAAATGTGAGTAAAGTTCAATGGACTCATTGGGATATCCTTTTTATAATAAGGTGGGTACAAAGGTAACTATTCTCAGCGAAAATCCCTCATTTATAGTATGAAAATCCCACAAATATGGTATTTCCTATGAACCGTTAACCCTCTATCTTTGTCATTTAGAAAGAAGAGTATAAATTAAAACCCAATATGTTATGAAAAAGATAGCAAAACAGCTCACGGATCTGGTGGGCAACACTCCCCTGATGGAGCTGAGTAATTACAATAAATCAAAGGGGCTGAAAGCCCGTCTGATCGTGAAACTGGAGTCATTTAATCCTGCCGGAAGCGTGAAAGATCGCGTGGCACTGGCAATGATTGAAGATGCCGAGACTTCCGGTTTGCTGAAACCCGGAGCGACAATCATAGAACCTACCAGTGGAAACACCGGAATAGGACTTGCATTTGTGGCCGCTTCAAAAGGTTATAAGTTGATTCTCACCATGCCCGATACCATGAGCGTTGAGCGTCGCAACTTACTGAAAGCCTTGGGTGCCGAATTGGTGCTTACGCCCGGTGCCAATGGTATGAAAGGGGCTATTGCCCGTGCTGAAGAACTGAAAGCGACTATACCCGGTGCGGTGATTCTTCAGCAGTTTGACAACCCCGCAAATCCTGCCATGCACGAACGTACTACAGGACAGGAGATCTGGCGGGATACGGAAGGTCATGTTGATATTTTTGTTGCTGGTGTAGGGACTGGCGGAACGGTAAGTGGAGTAGGCGCCGCCTTGAAAAAACATAATCCGGCTGTAAAGGTGGTAGCGGTAGAGCCGACCGACTCTCCTGTACTTTCAGGAGGTGCTCCGGGAGCACATAAGATACAAGGTATCGGTGCCGGTTTTGTTCCCAAGAACTACAATCCGGCAGTAGTGGATGAAATATTGCAGGTAACAAATGACGATGCTATCCGTACAGGACGCGAGTTGGCGCAGAAAGAAGGCCTGCTGGTAGGTATATCTTCCGGGGCGGCAGTCAGTGCAGCCACTCGTCTGGCACTTCTTCCGGAGAATGAGGGGAAAACTATTGTTGCATTATTGCCGGATACAGGCGAACGATATCTTTCAACGTTGCTATATGCATTTGATGAATACCCGCTGTAGAATATTAGGGCTACACCCTTTCACCAAAAGGGTGTAGCTATTTGCAGTAAAGGGTGTAGCTATCCGGGGGAAAGGGTGTAGCCATCCTGAAATGGGTTTGTAACTACTCTGAGGTGACCTCGCTGGGTCGCAGTCCGAAGGATCTGCAAGTCATTTTGTCTATTTTTACTTCCCAAACCTTTACGTTGCGCACGGCAGGTTCACTGTATTTAAATTCATCGCTTGTATATTGCTGCATGATTATATCAAGTGCCTCTCTTTTTTCATCCATATCTTCGATGAAACGGACGTTTCCGTGGCATATCACGCTGCGCGACTTCATGCTGTAACTGCATGCCACTTGCCGGTGCATATACACCAACTCGTGTCCTTCGCAGAAGGTGATGCAGACATGAGGATGTTTTTCTGCCATCGTTACTTTGCTGCCTTCGGGACCGGAGTGCAGATAGATAATTCCGTCCCGGTAAGCAAAGTTCATGGGGACTACGTAAGGGTTGCCTTCCAGATCGGTGATGCCCACCGTGCAGTAAGGACATTTGCGAATGATTGCTTCAATTTCTGTCAGTTCGGTGATTGCAATTGTCTTCATAGGGCTGAATAGGTGTTTTATTCGGTGCAAAGGTAATCATTTTATTGACAAACCCCAGTCGTCTGTTGAAGAAGCGTGCGAAAAGTCCTACGATCAATGCGGCAATGATTGTACCTTCGCGTACACCTTCTATGCTTCCTGCTATCATCAGAGAGGCTGCACAGGCAAGGAGTGCCAGTGTAGTATCAAAGCCGATCTTGGTAATTCCGAATTCTTTTCCCGTACGCAAAGTGATGGCTTTCACAAAGGCTTCTCCGGATAGCATCACTACATTGGCAATTACCTCCATACTTACTCCCAGGCCAAGTATCGCACAGCCAGCTATCAGTGATAGAATCTGCGAGGCATAGCCAGCAGGAGTGAATCCTCCCAATAATGCCATCGAGCAATCTATGAAGAAACTGAAGAGTATTGCTACGGGAATTTGTAGAAACTGCTCTTTTCTGAAGTCCCTTTTCAGAAGCCATATTTGTCCGGCTATCAGCGCAGCATTCAGCAGAAGTGTGAACTGTCCCAGTGTGACGGGAAAATTTAAACTCAGTGTGTAAGGAAGGCTCGATATAGGTGAGGAGCCCAGATTTGCTTTAATAATTAAACTAATACCAAACGCATTTACAAATAAGCCCGCAATGAAAAACAGATACCGGGCTGTTAATTCTCTTTTTGCCATATTACAATCTTTTTTTCTTAAGCTCATCACTGTACGGTTTTGAGGGAAAGTTGACGAGTTAACAAGTTGACAAGGGGACAAGGTTCCATGCGGCATAGAAGCATTGCGCAGCCCCTTGTTCCCTTGTCAACTCGTTAACTCGTTTCCTTCCTTTCTAATACGTATATATCCAATCTTTGATGAGCAAATAACCAAAATTATTAACCGCTGCAAAGTTACGGCTTCTATTGCCTGTCTCACGGTTCAAAAATCGAAGCGAATTGTTCAAAAAGTGGGATTATTTTGTTCATAAGCTCCTTTAAAACTATATTTGTACTTCAAAAATAGAACTTTATGAGTGAGGAATACCTGTTTCATACCCGGAAGAAATCCGATTTGTTTTCTTATCCTTATCGGATGGAGAGAGGGGAATTGCTGTTTTGTCTGCAAGGAGGAGTACAGCTTTACATTAACCAGCAGAAGTATGCTTTAGCTGCCGGAAGTGTAATACTTGTTTTCCCCGAACAGATTACGTTTTATAAAGATGCTACAGATGACCTTGAACTGGCTGTTTTTGCTTTTTCCGCCCAGTTCCGACATGAGATTTTCTATTCGCTGCCTTCGGATAAGGTATCCTTCATGCGTGAGCATAATTATAGTTCATTCCGAGACGAAGAGTGGGATGGGATATGTAATCATTATCTTAAACTTCTGCAACAGAAATCTGTGGACAGTGATAATATATATCAACGTGAGCTGGTGATTTACTGTTGTCGGATGCTGTTTTATGAGATCTGTAATCAGTCGGAGCGTCTTTACCGGCAAACGAAGCCGAATCATTTGCGTTGGCGGTTGAAGGACCGCTTTATTGCGTTAGTGATAGAGTCGTTCAGGGAACAGCGTTCGGTGGATTATTATGCGGATAAGCTTTGTGTCACTACGCGGCATCTGAGTAAGACGATTCAACAAACGGTGGGATGCACAGCGAAAGAATGGATAGACGATTACGTGATACTTGAGCTTAAAGTGACACTTCACTCTACAGCACTTTCCATACAGGAGATAGCTAATCAGTTTAATTTCCCTGATCAATCCTATCTGGGGAGATACTTCAAGCATCATACAGGAATGTCGCCCACGGCTTACAGGGAGAATTATGGTGCATAGGAGAACGAAAATTTAGGCACGGATTACGCGGATTACACGGATTTCTTTTATTAATCAACAACCCTTGATCCGTGTATTCCGCGTAATACGCACCTTTTATTCTACCAGGGTAAAGTCCAACTGTTTCTTTTCCAGATTGGCCCGTGCTACCTTAATTGTAATTGCATCGCCCAAACTGTAGGTACGATGCTTACGGCGCCCACGCAGACAGTAGTTCTTCTCGTCGAACTCGTAATAGTCATCGCCAAGATCGCGGATAGGTATCATACCTTCGCATTTATTTTCGTTCAGTTCAACGTACAGTCCCCATTCCGTAACACCGGAAATTACACCATCGAACACTTGTCCCAGACGCTCCGTCATAAATTCTACTTGCTTGTATTTGATGGAAGCACGTTCAGCGTTGGCTGCAATTTGTTCCATATTGCTGGAGTGGTCGCAGAGGTCTTCATATTTAGTTTCGGAAACACTGCGCCCGCCATTCAGGTATTTAGTAAGCAAGCGGTGTACCATCATGTCCGGGAAACGACGTATGGGTGAGGTGAAATGTGTATAGTATTCGAATGCCAATCCATAATGTCCAATGTTGTGCGTGGAATAACGTGCTTTCTGCATGGCACGGATGGATACGGTTTCAATAAGATTCTCTTCCTTCTTGCCCTGAATATCGTCCAACAGATGATTGATGGATTTGGAAACATCTGTCTTGGTCCCACCGGTACGTATCTTGTAACCGAAGCGGGCGATGAATTGTGCCAGGTTATCCAGTTTCTCCGGGTCTGGAAGGTCGTGGATACGGTAAGGGAATACCTTGGCCTTCTTGTTTTTCGGTACGCGACCGATTTTTTCTGCTACGGTGCGGTTGGCAAGCAACATGAATTCTTCCACCAACTTGTTGGCATCTTTGGAAACTTTGAAGTAGACGCTGATAGGTTTTCCTTTTTCGTCTATCTCAAACTTCACTTCGTAACGGTCGAAGTTGATGGCTCCGGCTACGAAACGCTTTTGACGCAATGCCTTGGCAATGGTATCCAGCATAAGGATTTCTTCTTTGAAGTCTCCTTCTTTCGTTTCAATTATTTGCTGTGCTTCCTCGTAAGTAAAGCGGCGGTCGGACTTGATTACTGTATGTACTACGCGTGAGTCTTTCACATCTCCCTTTTCGTTGATGTTGAAGATAACGGAGTACGCCAGCTTTTCTTCGTCGGGACGCAGGGAGCAGATGAAGTTGCAAAGACGTTCGGGAAGCATCGGGATGGTACGGTCTACAAGATACACGGATGTAGCGCGTTTTTCGGCTTCCTTGTCGATGATGCTGCCTTCGGTTACGTAGTGGGTCACGTCGGCAATGTGTACGCCTACTTCCCACAAGTCCCCCTTTCAGTTTGCGGATGGAGAGAGCATCGTCGAAGTCTTGGCATCCTTCGGGTCGATGGTGAAGGTAGTCACATTTCGGAAGTCCTCACGTTTGGCTATTTCCTCATCGGAGATTTCAGCGGGGATCTTGTCCGCAGCTTTCTCGGCAGCGGGGTAGACATAGGGCAGGCCGAATTCCGCCAGGATGGCGTGCATCTCGGTGGTATTGTCTCCTGCGCGCCCCAGGATGTCGATTACCTGGCCGATGGGGTTCTTGGCCTTGTCGGGCCATTCTATTACTTTCACGATGGCTTTGTCTCCCGTCTTTCCGCCTTTCAGCTTTTCTTTGGGGATGAAGATGTCATTGGCAAGCGTACGGTTTTCCGTCACTAGGAAAGCGTAGGAACTGCCTACTTCCAGTGTACCTACAAAGGTGTCGTTGGCACGTTCCAATACTTCTATCACTTCTCCTTCGGCTTCGCAGCCACGGCGCTTGGCGTAGAAGGAAATGCGTACTTTATCATTGTTCATGGCGTGTGCCGAATTACGCTCGGCCACGAATATCGGGTCACCTCCACCTTCAGGTATGAAAGGAATTCTTTCCGTTGCTCTTGCGCTGGAAGGTTCCGGTCATTTCCACGCCGTGGTTGTTCAGCTTGTATTTGTGCTTGTCCACTTCTGTGATGTAGTCGTCCATCGACAGTTCGGACAAGATGTCCATGCACAGCATCTTCAGCGGATGTGTGGTAAGGTGGAGTTGTTCGAATATGTATTTCAGGGATAATACTTCGTCTTGCTTTGTGTGGAAGAATTCCAGCAGTACTTTGACGAGCTCTTTCTTCTTCATGCGTTTGCCGGCTTTCTTTTCTTTCTTTTTGGCCATAATGTTATGATGTATTTTATGTATAAATAGAGATTCTGTGTCAATCTGTGTAATCTGTGGTGATTACCTCTTGCAAAGTAAACAAATAAATACGTTCCTTCGTTCACTCAGACTTCAAAATATTATCATTCTATTGAAAATAATGAAGGAACGACAGATTGTAATGGATTTATGTACTATATTTGCACACAAAGTGAAGATAGGCTGTACCTTAGACGAAAAGCAGATGGAAATGCAAACTCTGAACAAAAAAGCAGATGCCACACGGGAAAAAGACATTTACCGGGTGACGGTTGTGGGAAGTGTGGTAAACTTTCTCTTGCTTGTCTTCAAATTCTTTGCAGGTATTGTAGGTCACAGTGCCGCCATGCTGGCGGATGCGGTACATTCTTTGTCGGATTTCATTACAGATATTATTGTCATTGTTTTTGTGCGCATTTCGGCAAAGCCCGAAGATGAAGGACACGATTACGGTCATGGCAAGTACGAGACGCTGGCAACTGCCATTATCGGTATTTTTCTGTTGTTTGTGGGATTCGGCATTTTCTGGAATGGTGCTTTTTCTATTTGGGCTTTTATGAAAGGAGAACAACTGGAGGAACCCGGTATACTGGCACTGGTGGCTGCATTGGTATCCATCGTTTTCAAGGAAGTGCTTTATCAATATACCGTATTCAAGGGCAGGAAGTTGAATTCGCAGGCGGTTGTTGCCAATGCCTGGCATCACCGGAGTGACGCGTTTTCGTCCATAGGCACGGCAGCGGGTATAGGTGGCGCCATTCTTTTGGGTGACCATTGGCGGGTGCTGGACCCGGTGGCAGCAGTTATTGTCAGCTTCTTCATTATGAAGGTGGCCGTGCAGTTGTTGATACCGTGTGTGGACGAACTGTTGGAGAAATCGTTGCCCGTCGAGGTGGAGGATGAGATACTGAAGACGATTCTTTCTTTTCCCGGTATCAGCTCGCCGCATCACCTTCGTACGCGCCGCATCGGCAGTTATTGTGCCATCGAGGTGCATGTGCGTATGGATGGCAGCATCTCGCTGGAGGAAGCTCACGAGACGGCAACGGCGGTGGAGAACAAGCTGAAAAGGCAGTTCGGCAAAGGAACACTGGTCAGCATCCATGTGGAGCCGGTGAAGAAGAGTAACGAGGCGACAGAGTAACACAAGGAGCGTCAAGGTGACGGACCGGATGAAAAGTAATTAGTAATTTGTAACAGAAGAAGTGGAATCGATTTTAATTACAGGAGCAAGCGGATTTATCGGAAGTTTCATCGTGGAGGAGGCGTTGAAGCGCAAGTTCGGTGTGTGGGCGGGTGTACGTTCGTCCAGCAGCCGCGAGTATCTGCGTGACCGCAAGATACATTTCCTCGAACTGGACTTTGCGCACCCCAATGAACTGAGGGCACAACTCTCGGGACATAAAGGGACCTACAATAAATTTGATTATATTGTCCATTGTGCCGGTGTGACGAAGTGTGTGGACAAGAACGAATTCGATTTGGTGAATTATCTGCAGACCAAATACTTCATCGATACGCTGAGGGAGCTGAACATGATTCCCAAGCAGTTTATCTTCATCAGTACGCTGAGTGTGTTCGGCCCGGTACGCGAGAGGACCTACGACCCGATTATGGAGAGTGACCCCCCTTCACCCAATACCGCCTACGGACTCAGTAAACTGAAAACAGAACTTTATTTGCAGAGTATTCCGGGTTTCCCCTACGTCATCTACCGGCCGACGGGTGTATACGGGCCGCGTGAGAAGGATTATTATCTTATGGCAAAGTCCATCCGGCAGCATACGGACTTTTCTGTAGGCTTCTGCCGCCAGGACTTGACGTTTGTATATGTAAAGGATATCGTGCAGGCCGTCTTCCTCGGGATAGAGAAGCAGGTGTCCCGCCGCGCCTATTTCCTGGCTGACGGGAAGGTGTATAGCAGCCGTGCTTTTTCCGATTTGATAAGGAAAGAATTGGGCAATCCGTTTGTTATTCGCCTGAGATGTCCGTTAATTGTATTGAAAGTCGTATCTTTGCTCGCCGAATTCTGGGCGAAGCGGCAGAACAAGACCAGTACGCTCAATTCGGACAAGTATAGAATAATGAAACAACGCAACTGGCAGTGTGACATCACACCGGCCGTCGAGGAACTGGGCTTCAGTCCTGAGTACGACCTGGAACGGGGTGTAAAGGAAACCATTGCCTGGTATAAGGATGAGGGATGGCTTTAGATTTATTTAAAAAGGTAGAAACCCGGAAGGGGCTTATTTGCGGTAGAGAAGATTACGCTGATATACAATTTGCTGACTTCCATTCTCATTCTGTTTCTTTTTCAGGAAATGGATCATCCGGTGCAGATGCTTGCAGACCGTGTTGTCATTGCGGGTATGACGTTCCTGCTGATGTATCTTTACCGGCTGGCACCCTGTAAGTTTTCCGCCTTTGTGCGTATTGCTATCCAGATGTCCTTGCTTTCCTATTTTGTTTCTGCTTTCGGACTGTATGTGATGGTGACGTGGATGTTCAAGAGATGGTTTGCACAGCCGATGTTTAAGTAAAGTAGGATCTATATATCCTACGTGTCCCATCTATATATCCTACGCATCCCATCTATATGACGGACGTGCAGCATCTATATATCCTACGCCACCGATATATAGATGCTAAAAGAACAGTATGTATAGCATAGACAGTGGTACTAAGACAAGAAGCACTCATACCGTCGGCAATAAACCGGATATAGATAATATGTAAGATTATTCTTATAATAGTGTGAACTCGATATAATTAAAATAGTGTAGGTTGCCCGTCCTTGATAAATTTATATCAATGACGGGTTTCTTATTTAATACGAGTCCTTCTGTGACCGAGTATGTTTGTTCTAATAAACAGTCAGCCCTTGCTTTGTTTGTGCTGACAAAGCAAGGGCTGAGGAAACAATACTAAGGTCCGTATCGTTTTATTTCACACTTTTTGTAGTTGTTCCCGGTGGAACATTATCGTCTCCTCCCGGTGTAGTGCGTTCGGTACGGAAAGTAGTGTAATAACTATATCCCACTCCATTCTTATTTTTGGCATAAGCACGTACATAATAGTAAGTATATGCTTTCAAACCGGTAAGGTTGACGGTGAAAGTCTTACTCTCCTTATCCAAAGTGGCTTTCACATGACTGTCCTTATCTATGGTTGGTTCTGAAGTGTTTTCACTCCAACAGAAGCCTACCTCACTGATTTCAAGTTCTTCGCTTCCGTCGCCGCCATCACTGGCAATCTTGCCTTCCATGGTGGCAGTAGTGCTGCCTATCGACCCCTCTTTTACCGATGCGTTGGTATTCGGGGTAGAAGAGGTGGAAGTAAAGAAGTTGGTGGCCGAACTATAGGATGTACCTTTGGCATTGGTGGCATAAGCACAGATATAGTAGCGTTTCTGATAGGTTAATCCTGTCAATTCGGCGGTGAAGGTGTCATCGGTGGATTGGGATACTATTTTGAGGACTCCCGCTGCACCTATAGTAGGGCTGACTACTGTGGTGGAATATACAAATCCTTTTTCAGTGATTTCAAGGCCACCTTTATCAGAAATAACAGCTTGGGCAGTGGAATGATCGTCGTGGACGGCAGTCATTGCCATGTTCACTACTTCAGGAGCTTTTGTCAAGGCAGTGGTAAACTCGAAGGCAGGACTGTAGCCGGTGCCGTTTACGTTTTTGGCGTAGGCACGTACATAATATTTCTGTCCTTTGGTCAGCGAAGTCAGTTTCAGGCTGAAGTTGTTTCCTGTACCTTCGGCTTTCATAAACGCATCGTTTTCGAGGGTAGGGGTCGAGGAGGTACTACTCCAACAGATTCCTTTTTCTGTGATATCACGTCCGCCATCAGTCTTAATAGTGGCATTTACGGTTGCTTCCGTTTCACCTACTCCGGTGACTTCGGAGATGGCAACAGTAGGCTCATACGTGCGTCCCAGAGTGAATTGGGTAGCTTCGCTGTAGAATGTACCGTCGCGTGTTGTGGCATAAGCGGTGGCATAGTAAGTAGCGCCCTCGTTCAGATCTTTCAGGTTTACACTGATAGCGTTTCCTTGACTGCTATCAACGGTGTGTTGTCCATCTGTTGCCGGTTTGGTAGAGAAAATACTGTAACAGATACCTTTCTCCGTAACTTCTACACCCGAAGGCACTGTGATGGTACTGCTTAAAGTGGCAGAGGTTACTTCGATCTTGCTTGCTTCGGGCTTGGTCAGGGTAGCCACCTGTTTTTGTTCAGTCTTGAAGGTGAGGATGTTGCTATATCCCGTACCCTTCTCATTGGTGGCATAAGCGCGCAGATAGTAAGTTGTTTCGGGGTTCAGATCCTCTATGACTTCACTGAAGTTGGCTGTTTCACTATTGCCGGTCACTGTCTTCAGGTTTTCGATGGTGGGTACTTGGCTTTCAGTACTCCAACAGAAACCATATTCGGTCAGCTTGAAGCCTCCGTTGGTGCTGACGGTGGCCGAAGGCGTGGCGGCAAAAGCCGTAACGGTGCCCATGCTGCATGTCAGTTGAGGAATCTTCAACTCTTCGGTTGTGAAAGTGACGGCCTCTCCATATCCGGTTCCCGCCTTGTTGATGGCGAAAGCTCTGACGATGTACTTGGTTTTGGCTTGCAGGTCGGAAATCTGGACACTGAAAGTTTCGGCTTCCAGGCTGACGGACCGGGTTTTGTCAGACGTGGTTGGCTCCGGCATACCTTCCTGATAAACTTTGTAAGCAAACCCGCGTTGTGTAACGTTTTGTCCTCCATTATCGGTGATGTCGCTGCTTAGCAATGCTCCATTTTCATTGATGTTGGTGGCGATGGTTGCTGCCGGTACGGGGGCAGTACTTGAGAGGGTCTCAAACTTAATTACTTCGCCTTTAGCTATGCTGCCTCCACTGCGGGCACAAATGCTGTAACAGTATTCATTTCCCGGAGTTAATCCGTCAATGGTACAGACGTATCTGCCTTCCGTCGTATTGTCCGGGGTGGCTGTAAATTCTTCCGCATCGACTAAAGTATTTCCTTTGGCAAAAAGGAAGAATACCTCTGCTTTCACAACGCTGTTTGCATGTGGCACAACGCTACCGGAGAGAAGGGCCTCGAAACGGGTCAGCTCTGCGGCGCTGTTGGTCACCAGCGTGGGCGGATATGTCTGCGGCTCTTTGTCCTCACTGCAACCTATCAGGCAGAATAGAAGCAATAAAGGGAGAACCACGTTCTTTATCTGATTTATTTTCATTGTAATTCGCTTGTTTAGTAGGTTAGAATACAAATCCCAGACCGGCGGTTGCTTCGTGATACTTGAAATTTACAGTGTGGAAACCTGCCGAAATACAGAACTTGCCGAAGCGCAGGATACCACCCAGTTCACCGGCTACACCTGTGGCTGAGTTATCCATATCTTTCACCTGTGTGCCTTCAGCATATTCTTTGTCACCTATTGTCATTGGAGCTGCCAGTTCGTAGGTCAGTGTGCGAGTACCGTATCCGGCACCGGCATAGAGATAGAACTTCTTGCCCAGTTGACGGAAGTAACCGCCTGTGATAGACATGCGTGATTTGTTTTTCGTTCCTTCTTTATAGAAAGGAGCGGTAGTTTCTTCACTACCTGTTATGATGCCGTTCTCATCGCATTCCAGTTCACCGCTTGCCGAACCGAAGTCGCTACGGAAACCTACATAGAAACCGTTCTTGCGTCCGAATCCCAGCATGGCACCAAAGGTGGTTCCATTAGGATTGTATCCGGCCTGAAGCATGACGAGAGTATTCATCGGTACTTTAGGCTTGATAGTAGATTCCATGTGGAAGGTGGGGCGAACTGTTTCACCGGCGGTCACGTTCAGTAGCGTGTCGATGGGGAAGTAAGTTTGCTTCTCGATGCGTACTTTGTATTCCTTGATGGCCATACGGTCGCTGCGGTAAGGGGTTTTACCTACCAGAACGCTGTCGATATAAACGTCGGCATCCTGTTCGGGCAGTGAGAAGATTTCTACGTAGCCGAACTTGGGTTTCAGGGTGACACTCTTGATTACCTGTTCGCTGCCCAATGTAACGATTCCGGCATCCGGTTGATACATGGGAGCTTCTACACGGTAAGTATGTTCGCCTTTGGGCATGGTTGCAGAGAAGAGTCCGTTTTCGATAGGCACTTGTTCATCATCTACATACACGTTGGCGTTGGCAGGTTCGGGACGCAGTACGAAGAACTGCATGTTATTTTCTACAACGGGCTTGTCTTCGCTGTCTCCGGTGTTCAGCACCATTTCGTATACGGTGCCTTTTTCAATGATGTCCGGGTAGAAGTAGTTTCTCAGGATACCCAGCTGGTCATGCAGGATAGAGATACGACGTGCGCCACGGGGAACGTAAAGCCAGATTTCTCCGATTTTGTTCTCACGTGCCGTGATGCCGAGTGCGTCCGGTTCAAACATCAGGTCCTTCACGTTGGTCACGATGCGGATCAAGGCGCAGACCTCACCGTTCTGGTCTTTCTTTGGGGCGGTTACGCGTGCCGTGATGTCCGTTTCCATTCGGTTAAACGATGCTACGGCTATTTTGCTTTGTTGCGCCAGTGCGGCGGGGCAGCAGATCACTGCTACCACTACCGCTGCCAGCCAGCATTTTAGTTTGTTTGATTTCATTCTATTGTTCGTTTATTCACGTTTCTATTTCGTTCTCAATTCTCTTGGTTATCGTCCGATAACGACTTTCTGACCTTCCAGCAAGTAGATGCCACTGTCCAGTCCGTGCACCTCGTTCATGCCTTCGCGGGCTTCAATGATGCGTACGGTACGTCCGGTAACGTCATAGATGTTGATGGTACGGTCAGCGTTTGTGTTGATGTAGAGGACGCCGTCACGGCTATAAGCTTTTGTTGCTTTTTCCGGAGTGGCGAATGGAATGTCTTCGATGCCGGTGATAGTGCCATCACTGCCACCGATACTGTAAAGCATGGGGGCACTGGCTACTGAGGTCTTACCTTCGTTAGTCACAAGGTAGGCTTCAAAGGGGTAGACAGCAGGATCGCTGGAATAACGTTCACTATAGTTCTTTATGAATACACTACCAGCGGGATAATTCTTTTCGTCGGTATTGTAATAGTTGTTTTCATTCAGCACATATACCGTATCGTGCTGCATCACTCCCTCGTATGTGGGCACAAAGTCAAATTTGGTTCCTTTGCTGCGCTTCAAAGCACCGGCAGTAGGTTTCAGCGTGACACCGTTGGTGGCGTCGGAAGTGGTGAAGTTGACGTATCCTGAGATGTTGTTTTCACTAGGATACTTGTCGTTGTTAGGCATACAGATTAAGTAGGCTTTGTGTGCCTTGATCTCTGTTGCGGCCTTGTAATTGCCATCAGTTCCCAGTTCATAGAGCCAGAAAGGTAATGTTCCGGCAGTTTCCAAAGCTTTACTTCCGAAGGGAGCCAAGGCAACAGTGTCTTTTTCATTATATCCATCTCGTTCATAAGAAATCTCCTTCACGTCGAAAGGTAACACTATTGTTTTCCATCCAGCTGCTTCACCATAACCGCTAGTTGTGCTGAAGTACTTCCGGTAGTTGATCATTTGGGTCTTCATTTCTTTGTTTACTGAGAAACTATATTTTCTGTTTTCATTGGTATAAGCTATGTCAATGCGTTTGGTCAGACCGTTATAGAAGATGTATCCGATGTCGTTGTTGTTGCTTACAGAACCGTTGGCAGGCAGGTATAGGTTATCTATCTGTCCGAATTTATCTCTGGGGAATTCAGCTGCGGAGTTCCAGTATACATCGGGCAGGTGCCAGTATCTGTTATAACTACCGTTTTCACCTTGCACGTATTCGTTACCGTAGCAGTTGAATGGTGCATTGCCGTCTCCCCATGTAAGCGAAGCATTGGGAGTGATGTGCAGCGAGCCTCTGATTTCGGCATTGTAGAAGGCTCCGGAATTAATTTTGGTCACAGAGTTTGGTATTTCCACACAGTCGAACTTGGCATAGTAGAAAGCATTTTGCCCGATTTCAGTAATGGCAGCAGGTAGACGCAGTGTGTCGATGCGGCAATATCTGAGAGAACGCTCACCGATGGTAGTCAGTGTGGAGGGGAAGTTGATCTTTTCGATATAGCAATTGTCGAAAGCACCTTCTCCTAGGCTTGTTACGGTTTCCGGCAACTTCACGGTTCTCAGTTTTTTGTTTCCTGCAAACCAGTTATTGATGGTGTTGAATTTGGTAGCAGATAAGTCTATAATCTTTAATTGATTTCCATAGAATGCCCCGTCACCAATCGTGATTAGTGCGGCGGGGAAATTGATTTCCTCGATAGGAGAGTTATAGAAAGCGTTTTCCCCAATTTCGGTAACGGTATTGGGTAATTTTACAGTGCGTAGGCTATCTGTATTACTGAACCAACTTTCAATTTTGGTGAGTGAGGTAGTAGATAAATCGATATTTCTGACTTTATAGCATCCATAGAAAGCAACGTTTCCTATCGTTTTTAGAGATGCTGGAAGAATAATTGATTGTAGGTTGCTACAGTCATAGAAACAATAAGTTGGTACTTCCTCCAGTTTGGTAGAAGACAGGTCAATGTTGTATAGTTTATTGCATCCTCTAAAAGTAGACTCATTCATTAATTTTAAAGGTGCATTGTTAAAATCAATAGATTCTAATTTTTGGCAATTAAAGAATGTACCAGATTGATCACGGTTGTAATTGATTTCTTTTTTATATTTTCGATATTCATCCATATTTATGCTTCCCAAAACCCAGTAATTCCCATCACCAGGTAAAGGTGGCATTTCGGTTAATGATTTAGGCAATTTTATATTTGTTAGTTTGGTTAAGGCAAGGGATAATGGGGGTAAACTAGTGATACCTTCAGGTAGCGTAATATTTGTAAGTCCTGTGTTATAAAAGGACGCATTACCAATAGAAGTCAATGTCGAAGGAAGGGATATACTAGATAGTCTAGAGCAATTGGCAAATGCTTCGGAACATATTTCCGTTACACTTTGAGGAATTGTAATGTTTTGTAGGAAGTTGCAGTGATAGAATGCTTGATGGGATATTTGGGTAATACCTGTAGGCAGTTTCACGGTTTTCAGCGTGTCGCAATCATAGAATGCTCCTGTTCCGAGGCTTTTGATGGAGTTGGGCAGTGTGATGGTACTTAGGCTGTCGCAGTTGAGGAAAGCGTAATCACTGATAGCTTCCGGTGTGGCTCCTTCGGCGAATGCTATTTCCTTGATACCGGTGTTACTGAAACCTCCAATGGTTTTCATGGTGGTGGGGAAGGTGACTTTTTTCAATAATAGACATCCGTCGAATGAGTTGTTACTCAAGCTCATCACTCCTTCTTTTAGGATAACTTCCGTCAGTCCACTATTCTTGAAAGCACCTGGGCTGATGTTTTGTACACCGCCAGGGATGGTTACTTTTCCCAAAGAAGCGCAGCCGTTAAAGGCGTAGTCTTTAATATAGATCAGTCCGTTGGGCAATTCGATGTCTTTCAGTTTTGCACAGTCGTTGAAAGTATATTCCTTGATTTCCGTTACGTTGGCGGGGAAGTTGATGGAAACCAAGTTTTTGCAACCATCAAAAGCGTATTTGCCGATAATGGTGAGATTACGTTGAAAGGTAATGCTGGTCAGTCCGCTGTTACGGAAGGCATATTCACCTATGGTTGCCAGAGGTTCGGGCATAGTCAGTTGGGTAAGAGAAGCGCAACCGTCAAAAGAGTTATTACCGATAGTGACCACTCCTGTGGGGATATTGATGCTAGTTAAAGCGGCGCAACCGGAAAAAGAAGTTGAGGATATTCGGGTACCTACGTTACCTTTGAAGTTGACGGAAGTCAAAGCGGTACAGTTTGTACAAAAGAAATCGTTAACATTGACATTGCTCGGAATGGAAAGTGTAGTCAGACCTGTGCAGTCGGCCAAACTTCCAATTTCAACCACTGTTTCGGGGAAAGTGATCTCAGTTAAACCGGAACAGCCTATGAAAGCACTGTTCACTCGTGTCAGTGTAGATGGCAAGGTGATAGAGGTAATCGCGGTGCAATTCAGGAACATGCGGTTCATCAGTAACTTAATTCCTTCAGCTAAAGTGACATCTTTTAATTTGGGGCAGTTGTAGAAAGTAGCTAAGCAACCGTAAGTGTAACTATAGTTGGGGTAAGAAATATCAGAATTACTGTCCATTGCCCCATTGATATTCTTATAACCTGCATAGTTTATGATGTCATAATTTTCACTATTCATTTTATTGAGATTACCTAAAGTCGATGGCAAGGAGGCGCTTACCAGTTCAGAACAGTTACGGAATATACTGTTTCCTAATAATTCCACTCCTTCGGGAATAGTGACGGATGTCAGTTTCACGCAGTTTCCAAATGCCTTTGAACAGATATAAACCAATGTGGTCGGGAATTCTATCTCTCGGAGATTGACGCACTGGTAAAAAGACGCGCAACCGAAATTGTCATTATCATTATACGATGAATTGTAGCTTGCGGGATGTCCCGAAAGCTTTGTCTTGTCCGCATTCCAAGGATTATTATTATTCCAGGAACCAATAGTCCACACATCTTTTGGCATTACAATTTTTTCCATTGCCGTCATGGCGTAAAACATATAGTCGCCTATTACGTCATTTTGGGTGAATTTATCGGTCAGGTAATAACTGTCTCCGCCTTCCACTATTCGAGCGTTTTTCATATTCAGTGTTTTCAGCGTACCTCCCATGGCGCGTATTATCTTGATGTCGCTACCGTTAACAGGTCCGTTCACGGTGAGTTCTGTCAGCGAATTCAATTCTTCGTTGCTGATCATGCCGGACAGTGTTCCGGCTTCTGTCAATGTGACTTCTTTGGCTTGCAGGCTACCAATGCCTATAAGCAGCATGCATATACATGCGTAGAAATGTTTCTTTAGTCTCATGATATATCTTTTTTATATTATTCTGAATAATGTTATTTGTTTATGCTCCTGCTTTTGGGTTCCGGTGTCGGGTTGTCATCGCCTCCGGGACCGGGTTTGTCGGCATCTTCAGTGGTGAAGTATCGTTCGCCGCTGTAGCCTGTACCTTTGGCGTTGATGGCGTATGCACGTACGCGGTAGGTGGTTTTACCTGTCAGTCCGGTCAGCTTGGTCTTCATGCCGGTGCCGCTGGTGGTAATCACGATCTTGGTACCGTTGTCTACAGTTACTTCCGTGCCATCATCCACTTTGTAGATGAACCCTTTCTCGGTAATCTTTAGGTTACCTTCATCGTTGATGCTGCAATTGAGCCATGCCGTCGTAGCGTATACCTCAGAGTAATTGAGGTAGCTGAGTTTAGGCTTGCGGGTATTGTCATCATCTCCCGGAGTGGGATTATCATCTTCTCCCGGAGGCAACTTTGCTGTATTGAAGTTGTTATGACCAACGGTAGTTTCTCCGTTCTTATTGGTCACATACCCATATACATAATATCCGCTGTTTTCCGTCAATCCGGTAATTGTTCCTGTTACCGTATTTCCTGTAAGGGTACCCGGTGCGTTGGTATATTCGCTTTCACTGGATTTTCTCCATTTGAAACCTTGTGCCATCAGCTCTGCACCTCCGGTATTAGTGACCTCAAAGGAGAAACTAAGGCTGTGCGCCTCACTCTTAGTACATATTAACTCTCCCAATGTGGCTCTACTACTGCTACCCGTCTCGAAGGAGAGTGCCTGGCTGTATCCTGTTCCCACATTATTAGTAGCGTACGCACGTATATTATATAAAGTCTTATAGCTTAATCCCGTTAGTTGTGCAGTGAAAGCCTCTTTAGTGTCTTTCGATACAAACTTCAGCGAGTAACCGTCATCTACACTTGGATTGCTGCCGGTAGAAACCACGAATCCACGTTCTTTAATCGTTTCTCCGTCACCGCCTAAGTTGGCAATGTTGGCACTGGCCTGTGCATTATCATCTTTGATATTAATCACATTCAGACCATTCAGTGTAGGTTCCGTATGTTTTGTTGTGGTAAACTGCTCTACGGTGCTATACCCTGTGCCTTTGGCGTTAGTAGCAAATGCGCGGACGTAGTAGGTGACACCACCCTGCAAGTCGCCAAGGTTGACGAGAATATTATTGTCAGCTTCCGTAGATATCGCTTTGGTGTCCTCCAAAGTCGGCTTGGAATTTGTGCTGCTGTAGCAGACCCCTTTTTCCGTTACTTCCAGTCCGCCATTAGTCGAAATGGTAGCTTTCACTTTGGCACCATTCTCCGTCAGGTCGTATACCCTGGGTTGTGCAACGGTAGGCGCGAATGTAGTTTCTGTATTGAACTGAATGTCACCGCTGTAGAATGTACCGTCACGGGTGATCGCATAGGCACGGGCATGGTAAGTATCTCCTTCTGTCAGTCCGGTGATGGTGGCTGTTACTTTCTGCTCGGTGCTGCTGTCCGTAACTTTACCTCCCTCTATGGTGGGGTTGGGATCTTTGCCGTAGCAGATACCCTTCTCCTTAATAACGCTTTCCGTTTCGTAGGCCATTAGGGCTGTGATAGTAGCGGTAGAAGATGTCAGAGCAGTAACAGTGGCTTGTGTCAGCGATACTACCTGCTCTTTATCTGTGGTAAATTCTACGGTCGAACTGTAGCCTATGCCTTTTTCATTCTTGGCATATGCACGCATGTAATATTTGGTACTGGCTGTCAGCCCTGTCAGCGTAGCGGAGAAATGTTGTGCTCCATCCATAGCCTGTACCTTTTGGCTGCTTTCGACGGTGGGCTGACGGCTTTCGGTACTATAGCAAAAACCGTATTCTTCCACTGTGAAGCCGTGATCCTGAGTTACGGCACCCAGGCAAACTGCTTCGTAAGCAACCGCTTCTACCGGTTTATTGGCAAGGCTACCGGTTCCATTCGCTATGACCATCGGAATCTTTTGTTGAGTGGTGGTGAACTTTACCGATTCACCGTAGCCTGTTCCTGCATCATTGGTGGCGTAAGGGCGTACAATATAGGTGGTGTTTGCCACCAGATCTGTCAGTTCTACGGTGAAATCATCACCGAATGGCAGCTTGATATTGTCGTCGAGGGTAGGTTCAGCGGCATTTTCAATATAAATGGCATAAGCGAAGCCTCGTACTGTAGGCTCGTAACCACCATTGTCTGTAATACTGGCAGAGAGGGTGGCACTGTACTCGGTAACGTTAGTGGCCTCGGCGATGCTTAGTGAAGGCGGAATAGCGTCTTCAGTACTGAAACTGCTGCTCTTTCCCTTGATGACGGACTTACCGCTACGAGCAAAGATGCAGTAATAATACTTTTCTCCGGGCTTCAGTCCTTGGACTGTGGCAGTATAGTTATTGCCGTCTCCCGGGGTAGCGTTGACTTCTTGTGCGTTGCTCAAGCTGGCTGATGTGGAATAAAGGAAGCCTATTTTCAGTTCTCCGGTACTGCCGGGATGCTTCATCACCGTTCCTTGGAAAGTAGCTCCAAAACGGCTCAAGCCCGTAACACTGTTGGTAGTCAGTGTCGGTGAATAAACTGAAGGCTCTTTGTCTTCTTCACAGCCCATTATGAACGGCAACAAGAACAATAGCATACATACATGTCTAATGACGTGCGCATGCTTAAATGCGTATTGTTGACCCATAAATTAAGTGTGTAAAATGTTGTTTAATATTCTTCGTTACAAATATATATATAATTTCTGTCCCGTTATTCTTTTTTATTCCAATAATTAAAAGATGTTAGTAAAATATTTTATTTGTAACGGAAAACCGTGACAAAAGAATTGCTGTCCTGCTATTTTATTGCATGTTCACCACAGAGTAGCACAGAGTCCCACAGAGTTTTAGATTAATTTGAAATCAAAACTCTGTGGGACTCTGTGCTACTCTGTGGTGAATTTAGAGAATCAGAAGTGGCTCAAATCTATCAGTCCGAAGTTCGGGTCTTTTTCCGGTTGCCATGTGCGGACGTGGATCACCGGTTCTTTAGGGTTGTTCAGGTCTACCATCAGGAACAAATACCCTGTATCACCGTAGCTGGACGAGAAATAATCCTGCTTGATCTGGATACCGTAAATTTCACCTCCTACACCCGACTTGCGAACTTGGTTGTCGGCAAAGCGGAGGTTGATGAATTCTGAGCTACGGAAGATGTGCTGTAATTTCTTCATGTATTCCGACTTTGTCTGGCGGGTATACTTTACAGCTTGCTTGCTCATGGCCTGTCCTTCGTTGCTGGCAGTGTGTTTCAGTACTGAACCGGTGATAATCAGGGCATCATCAGAGAAAATACTGTTGATGTAATCGTAGCGCTTCAAAGCATAAGCCGTCTTATAACTTTCAAGGAAGTTGATAAGTACGTTGCGTACGGTATCATTCCAGGATGTTTGGTTCATGATGTCGTCTACGGCAGGTTTGTTGAGGCCGAAGGAGAGGCAATCTATCTTACCTTCTTTGTTCAGGGTGAACACTACATCTTCTACAAACGTGCGTTGGTTGCTGAACTTGAAACTCATGGGAAGACTGCGGCAAGTTACTTCCCCATTGCACTCTAAGAATCTGAATTCCGGTTCGTTGATGATCTTGCCTTGTCCGTATTTGATGAGGCGGTTGAACATTTCGTATCCGCTTTCGGTACATAAGGATTGTATATCGGTGAAATTGCGCGTACGAATAGCTTTTTCTACTTTCTTCATGGTATCGTCGTAGGCAGCGGATTCCATGGTGGACAAATAATGCATGCCGCTGTTTGTGGTGGTGGCACTGTCTGATTCTGCCATTAAGGCTTCTTCGGTCTTTTCTTCACCAGGTTTCGGTTCCTCCCCTTCCAGTTTCAAGGCGCAGTTGCGCATGGCTATGGGGTTGACGGTTCCCATCACTTCTGACAGTTCGTTGTCGATATTGGCTTCACCTTCAAACATATACTCGGTGCGTAGTTGCAGATTGCGGGCATTGGCAAGCACAGGAAGTTCCACGATGCCTGTACCGTCTTTGGCTGAGAATATATTGGACCAGTCGCGACCGTCGAAATACGTGTAATCGTAGTTGCGGGCGGGCTGTCCTTTGTAAAGTACCTTGAGGTTGATCGTCTTCAGATCACCGTCCAGATGGGTGCTTTCCATACTTATTTTCAGATTGGAGAAGATTTCGTTCATCTGTTTGGGAATCCAAGTGGTGAGCAAGAGGTCTTTGCCGTCCTCATCCTTCATGGTGAGGAAGTTGCCGTCGGGGTAGCTCTGGAGTAGGACGAGCGCCCAGTAGTAATAACGCAGGGCATCGGCCACCTGGGCTTTCTTTTCGGCACGGACGGCTTCTTGGGCAAAGTCCAGTATCTTTGTCTTCCGTCCGTCGAAGATGCGTTGTATTTCGGCTACTTTGATATAGCGCATGACGACGGCTTCCGGTTCGTTTTGTATCACGATACGGCGGGTATTGTTCAGTGTGGCACGCGAGTAGGTGTTGATGACGGACTTGAATGTCTCGTCCACAGTTGCTTGATCATCCTTCATTCCGCCTTCGGTCAGTTGCTCGAACTTGGAAGATACGTTTGTGGAGATCTGGCTGATGAGTGCTGCAAGTGCTTCATTATCGGCTTTCTTCAGGGTAGCGGCGTTTCCCGTACCCCAGATGTAGTCTTTGCTGGTTTGTATTTCCTCAATGGATTGTCCTTTTGCGGCAAGGGCAATAAATAAGAATGTAACGATAATAAATGCGCTCCTTTTCATGTTGTTGCTTTTCATGTTGTTTCAATTCTTTGCAAAAGTAGAAACTTTTTCTATAATATAACTTAGTTAGTCAGTTATTTTTTGTGCTGGTTGGGGGAAGTCTCTTCCGCAGAAAGTATTATCTTTGTACTTCATAGCCGGCAAATATAGAATGATGGTGATAATTCTACGTTGGTTTGAAAAAGCGACTTATGCCGGCGGACGAAAAACTGTTCGAGGGTGGCGAAACGGTGGATGCGTGTATTTGTGGTTTTAAAAAATGCAGACAAAAGTAGAGGTGTTCCGGATTATGTAAATAGTCTTATAGAGTGAATCTGATTCAGTCGTTACTTCATTATGGTTCGGTCGTTACCTCATTGCCATTCAGTCGTTACTTCATCCCTGTTCGGTCGTTACCTTTTTATATCCCCTCTCAGATGATGTTTTGAGGCCGTTTCTCTTGTTTTTTGATTTATTCTCCGGAGAAAAGATTTTGCGTATAAAAAAGTTACATTTGAGTGCTGCGGATGAGTGTTGTATGTGCTGCGCCATATCAATGATAATTTACCAGCGTAGCGCTGGAGCAAGATTTCCTTTCGGCGTGCAAGTAATTTTTCATCCGCCTAATCCGTGTCGTCCGCGTATCCATTCTCTCGCCGCTAAATTATCATTTCTAAGTCTTATACAAGGCTTGCGTATCTTGAGTCTTCTACTTTTATATCCGATGGTTGGATAGCATTGAAATGATATTTTTTCTTCATTGTAGAGACCTTGAAAAATTAATATCCTTGTTTATAGTGATTTACCTTTTTCTATTGTAGAGATGAAGCCTCTTTCCCTAATCTTGCTGAAATTTCCCTTTTGTGCTTTGTAGAGAAAGGTTTTTTGTAATATGTTGTTTTATAGGTGATTATGAAAATGCGCGGTAGAGTGCTTTTTCTTGTATTCACTGCTTCTCTGCCCTAACTTTGCAACATCGAATTTGAGACAAACAAAAGGCATGACTGTTGAGGCCTCACAGTAATAACCTTTAGTTTTTCTGAATGAGATGTAATAACATGAATCTATTTACAATTTAAAATTATTATTATTATGGCATTTTTTAAGAAGAATCAACAGAAAATCAACAATTTGTGGTATCCGTATGCTATTACCGTAGGTAAACCGGTTGATACCGATCAGATTGCTGCTCGTTTATCACAACTTTCCACTGTAACTCCGGGTGATTCCTATGCAGTGATGAAAAATCTGGGAAGTGTATTGGGCGACTATATGGCTCAAGGACGTACCGTAAAAATAGATGGCGTAGGTACATTCTATTATACGGCTGCTACTAATAAAAATGGGGTTGAATCGGCCGACAAGGTGAGTGCTTCTCAGATCACCGGTGTTCGCGTTCGTTTTATTCCCGAAGTACACCGCAACAGCAGTAAGAAGGTGACTACCCGTTCCATGGTAGACACTAATGTCTTTTGGGAAGAGTGGGGCGGTAACTCCACTGGCGGCTCAGCCGACGGCTCGGGCAATCAAGGCGGTTCCGGTGATGGCGGTCTGGATGAGAATCCGTTGGGCTAACCGTTTCTGAGGCTTGCATCCGGAGCCTTTCTTATTTTTCTTTCAGGCATGGACAACATGGATCTTCGCTGATAATAAAAAGAAATCAGTGTATTTATCCATTCGGTCCGTGCCTGAATTGTATTATAACACAGGGAATAGAGCCCCCTCTATACTATCGAATATGCGGAACAACTCCTCTTTGGTCTCCGCCCTCAGCATGGCAATACGCGTCTCCCGGAAGTTCGGTATTCCTTTAAATAACGGGCTTGCTGCCAAATGGCGACGTACATGCAGAATACCCCTTCTTTCATCCAGCAGATTGACGCTGTCCACTACCTCCTGGCGTAACACACTCAGTTTCCATTCGGCACTCAGCGGTGGCAACTCCTCGCCTGTTTCCAGATAATGCCTCACCTCCTTGAATATCCATGGGCGGCCAAAGCTGGCACGACCTATCATGATGGCATCCACTCCATAAAGATCGAAACACTCCTTTGCCCTTTGGGGACTGGTGATATCGCCGTTGCCAATGATGGGAATATGCATGCGCGGATTTTTCTTTACTTCACCGATAAGTGTCCAGTCAGCCTCACCGGTATACATTTGTGCACGGGTACGGCCGTGTATGGTGAGTGCGGCAATGCCACAATCCTGTAATTGCTCTGCCAGTTCCACGATAATCTTGTTGTTCGCATCCCAGCCCAGGCGGGTTTTTACGGTAACCGGTATCTTTACGGCATCTACCACGGCACGGGTAATCTCCAGCATCTTGGGAATATTCTGCAACATACCTGCACCGGCTCCCTTGCCCGCTACGCGCTTCACGGGGCAGCCGAAGTTAATATCGAGAATATCCGGACGCGCCTCCTCTACGATGCGGGCGGCTTCCACCATGGTTTCGGTATCTTTGCCGTATATCTGTATGGCTACCGGTCGTTCCTCATCACTGATATTCAGCTTCTGTTCGGTCTTGCTGACGGAGCGTATCAGGGCATCGGCAGATACGAATTCCGTGTACACCATGTCGGCACCGAACTTCTTGCACATCAACCGGAATGCAGGGTCGGTGACGTCTTCCATCGGAGCTAAAAATATGGGGCGTTCGCCCAAGTCTATGTGGCCTATCTTCATGAATCGATTGAACTAAATGATTATTTCGCTGCAAAAATACGGAAAAAAGCCTACCTTTGTATCATTCATTTATTTAACTAATATGGAATTATGAAAAAAGGTTTGGTTTTAGTTGTGATGTGTGTAGCAATGTTGTTTGCTGCCGCACCTTCGGCTTCGGCACAAGCACCGAGTGATGAGTACAAGGCTACATTGGAAAAAATGCTGGAACTATCCGGTTCTATGGCGTCGGCAAAGGCTATGGTGCCACAGATGATTTCTATGTTGAAACAACAATCATCGGCATCGGTTTCTTTTTGGGATGGCTTTCAGAAGAAATGGGAAGGAAAGTTTGGCAGTAAGCTGGCGGAACTTTACGCTCCTGTTTATCAGAAATATCTGACATTGGATGATTTGAAGAAAATTGTTGCTTTCTATGAATCGCCTGTAGGAAAGAAACTGGGCGCTTCTACTCCTGCCATGATGGCTGAGGGCATGCAAATAGGACAAAAGTTGGGAATGGAGATTGCCACTGAACTTCAACAGGAATTGCAGGCACAGGGAAAATAGTTACAAGTTACGAACTACAAGCTACAAGGGGCTACGCTATACTCCGAAAGGTACTCGTAGCTTGTAACTCGTAGCTTATTAAATATATGATTTTATGGATTTAAAGGACTTTGAAATCATGGCCCCTGTCGGCTCGCGCGAATCACTTGCGGCGGCCATCCAGGCAGGTGCCGATTCCATCTATTTCGGTATTGAAAACCTGAATATGCGGGCCCGTTCGGCTAATACCTTCACTATTGAAGATCTTCGGGAAATAGCGCAGACGTGCGATGAGCACGATATGAAGAGTTATCTTACCGTTAACACTATTATTTACGATCAGGATCTGGCATTGATGCGCACCATCGTAGATGCGGCCAAGTCGGCAGGTATCTCTGCGGTGATTGCGGCGGACGTAGCTGTGATGAGCTATGCGCGGCAGATCGGTCAGGAGGTGCATCTCAGTACGCAACTGAATATCTCAAATGTGGAGGCCCTTCGTTTCTACGCACAATTTGCCGATGTTGTGGTACTGGCACGCGAGTTGAATCTGGAGCAGGTAGCGGAGATTTATCGTCATATCTGTGAGGAGAATATCTGTGGTCCCGGCGGAAAGCCTATTCGTATCGAAATGTTCTGTCACGGTGCTCTCTGCATGGCAGTGTCGGGAAAATGCTATCTTTCTCTGCACGAGATGAACCACTCTGCCAACCGGGGTGCCTGCATGCAGGTGTGCCGTCGCTCTTACACGGTGCGTGATAAGGAGACGGATGTGGAACTGGATGTGGACAACCAATATATCATGTCTCCCAAAGACCTGAAAACCATCCATTTTATGAATAAAATGCTGGATGCAGGTGTACGTGTGTTCAAGATAGAAGGACGTGCCCGTGGCCCGGAGTATGTACGCACGGTGGCGGAATGTTACAAAGAAGCCATCCGTTCTTACCTGGACGGCACCTTTACCGATGAAAAGATAGCCGCGTGGGATGAACGTCTGAAGACTGTATTCAACCGTGGCTTCTGGGATGGGTATTATCTCGGACAACGCCTCGGCGAGTGGACGAAGAACTACGGATCGGCCGCTACGGAACGGAAAATATATGTAGGTAAGGGTATCAGATACTTTTCTAATATCGGTGTTGCCGAGTTCCTGGTAGAAGCTGCCGAACTGAATGTGGGAGACAAGTTGCTGATTACAGGTCCCACTACAGGAGCAGTATTCACTACGCTCGATGAAGCTCGTGTAGACTTGAAACCGGTGCAAACCGTGAAGAAAGGACAGCATTTCTCGATGAAAGCGGACAAAATACGTCCCAGTGACAAACTCTATAAGCTGGTTTCTACAGAAGAACTGAAGAAGTTCAAGGGACTGGATATTGAGAAAACACGTGGATGATACACTTTTGATACAGTTATATTGAATATGGAAAAGTATATCTATGAGTTAGAGATGAAGGTGCGCGATTACGAGTGTGATCTGCAAGGCATCGTGAATAATGCAAATTACCAGCACTATTTGGAGCATACCCGTCATGAGTTTCTGCTATCTACCGGTGTCAGTTTTGCGGGATTGCACGAACAGGGAGTCGATCCCGTAGTGGCACGTATCAACATGGCGTTTAAAACTCCTCTGAAGAGCGGTGATGAGTTTATTTCCAAACTCTATATGAAGAAAGAAGGCATCAAGTATGTTTTCTATCAGGATATTTTTCGGAAGAGTGATGATAAAGTAGTCATAAAAGCAACAGTCGAAACGGTGTGTCTGGTGAATGGACGACTGAGTGACAGTAAGCTTTTTGATGAGATATTTGAGGCATACCTCTAATGTTTTCACCACAGATTACACAGATTAACACAGATCAAGAAGAATAATCTGTGTTAATCTGTGTAATCTGTGGTGAATTGAATTTGTACAACCATGAACAACGACGAACGAATTTGCAGTATAGCCCTCACGCTTTGCCCCGGTATAGGACATATCGGGGCAAAGCGTTTAATAGAGGGTATGGGCAGTGCTGCCGGAGTCTTTTCTCAACGTAAAGAACTGCCTGAATTGCTCCCCGGTGTGAGCCCTACTATAGTTACTGCCCTCGATAATCCTGCCGCTTTCCTGCGTGCCGAACACGAAATGGAGTTCGTGGAGAAGAATCGCCTTACTTGTCTGACCCTCAAAGATGAAGCTTATCCGTCTCGTTTGCGCGAATGTGAAGACGCTCCGATAGTCCTCTTCTTCAAAGGGCATACCGATTTCAATTGTCTTCGTGTCATCAATATGGTCGGTACTCGCAATGCCACAGAGTATGGCAAGCAATTCTGTGTAGATTTCCTGCGTGATCTTTCCTCTCATTATCCTGATGTGCTGGTAGTCAGCGGTCTGGCTTATGGCATTGATATCCATGCCCATCGCGCTGCTTTGGCAAACAACCTTTCCACCGTGGCTGTCCTTGCTCACGGACTGGACCGTATCTATCCTTATGTTCACCGTAAAACTGCCATTGATATGCTGGACAACGGTGGACTCCTTACCGAATTCCTCACCGAAACCAATCCTGACCGGCATAACTTTGTCAGTCGTAACCGTATTGTGGCAGGTATGACTGACGCAACCATCGTTGTGGAGTCTGCCTCTAAAGGTGGTTCGCTGATTACGGCAGACCTTGCTGTAGACTATCATCGCGATTGTTTCGCCGTTCCCGGTCGTACAACTGATTCCTTGTCTATGGGCTGTAACCAGTTGATACGTGATAATAAAGCTGCTCTCATCCAGTCTGCCGATGACTTTATGCTGGCGATGGGTTGGACTACGGAAGAGGGATCCGCTAAACATGAAGGCATTCAACGCAGTCTCTTTCTTGAATTGACGGAGGAAGAAGAACTTGTGGTCGGCATCCTTACACGTTTGGGCGACCTGCATATCAACGTATTGGTAGTGGAATCCAATATTCCGGTGAATCGTATGACAGCTCTGCTTTTTGAACTGGAAATGAAAGGCGTGGTGCGGGCATTGGTGGGTGGGGTCTATCATTTATTAACATAAGCCATCCCTTGGAATGATATTTTTTCATATCTTTGTTCCCACAACCAGTCATAATGCTATGAAGTACCTGTCCTTTTTTATACTTCTGTTTATTGGAGAACTGTCCGTAAGCGCACAGCACATGTTCTCCAGACAATTTCCATTCTTCAACCAACTCTCTTCCAATGAGATTTTCAGTATTCATCAGGATAGGGAAGGATACTTCTGGATAGGTACCACGAATGGTCTGGCACGCTATGACGGCTATCAGTTAAATACATTCCGTACAGACTATAAAAATCAGAATCTGCTGACTGACAATGGAATTACTGCTATTAATGACAATGATCTGTATGTATGGATTGGTACGTGGAAAGGGCTGAACCTGTATAATAAGCAGACCTGTCAGATTACTCCTTTCTCAGATGTACGGCTCCTGGATAAGGTGGTGGATGCTATAACAGTCGACAAGGATGGGAATGTTTGGGTAAGCGCCGGTGGAATGATATACCGATGCGATTCTACCGCGCATATTATAAAGGAGTATGAAGTTGGAAATATTCAGGAGGGATATGCTATTAGCAATATCTATGTAGATCAGCAAAAGCAACTTTGGGCAGTGGGATCACGAGGTATATTCAGATATGAGCCCGAAACTGATTCTTTTTTCCGTTATCCGCCATTGGGTAACGGACATACCGCATATATTATGCATCAGGATAATTCCGGTAATTACTGGATCGGTACATGGGGGGAAGGTTTATGGCAATTCTTTCCCTATGCACAGAAAGGAGGACACTATAAGAAACATAATATAGCTGCTTCGAACAATAAAGAAACCGGCATTGAATCCATTCTTTTCAGTATAGAGCAGGATGATACGTTTGGTTATCTCTGGATGCTTTCGTATGCCGGGCTCCATGCGTTTAAATACACAGATGCGGGAACACTGGAAAAGGTGGATATCAACCATCTGGTTGATACGCACATGATGTACACCCGGATATGCAAGGACAGGGAGGGTAATCTGTGGTTGCCTTCGTATGATATGGCGTACACTATCTTTTTCGATAATTCGAACATAGACAATTACCTTCTTCCTCAACTGAAGGAAGAGATGGGATGGGATGCCAATGTTATGAATCTTTGTCAGGGAAGTGATAGCACTATGTGGTTCAGGCAGGACAGATACGAATTGTGTATGTACGATTATTCACGGGATACATTTGCTGGTACAGGTGTGGGTGAGATTAATGCCATTATCAGATCTCTTCATAAACCCGGTGTCTGGGTTAATTCAAGTCGGACTCCTCATGTAATGAGATTGACACAACGGAACATGAAGGTGCAGATAGAAGAAGACATCAATATAGGAGGAGTTACAGGGCTGCTTGAGGATAAAGTTGGTAATCTGTGGATATCCAGATGGACGGATATAAATGTGAAACGTCCTGATAAAGATGACTTGGTAGCTTCGGGTAATGACGTTCCGGTAATGACTTCCCTGTTCAATGATGTAAAGGGAGAAGTTTTAGGGTTGTCTCACGAGAGCAAAATCTATCGGCTGAGTTGTGCCGACGGGCGGATTACCTGTGAATTAAAAGGCAGTGTTTCTTCTCTTCTGGAAAAGGAAGAAGTGAACAGTGTCTGCATTGACCGGGAAGGACGGTTGTGGCTGAACACTACTTTGGGAAGAATACTGCGGTCTGACGAAACGATGCATAAGTTTGAAAATGTATCACTGGATAATGAGATAGATGACTGTACTGTATTAGGATTACTTTCCGATAAGAACAGTGTGTGGATTATCACCAATAAGAAAGTACTTCAATATAATATTGATTCGCAGACTTTTCAGCACTATTCTACTGCTGATGATAATATTATGGTAGATGTTTTCAGGTATAAGGCTATCAGCCTGGACGGTTGGGGCGGGCTCTATGTGGGCGGACACCGTGGATTCATACATATTCGTCCCGTTAATGCATTGGTGGTGAACAGGGCTCCTACGAGCTTGCATATCACAGATGTCAAAGTTGAAGACAAAAGTATCTTCTTCGGCAATGCGGAAGCCTCGGGAGAGAATACGATACATAAGATTTTCCTTGGTCCGGATGATCGGAATATTGAGATTTTCTTTTCTTCGCTTTTGTATTCGTTGAATGCGGGATGTCGCATAGCGTATCAGTTGGAGGGGGTGGATCATTATTGGATCTATTCGGATAACAACAGAAATTCCGCCTTCTATAACCACCTGCCGAAGGGAACGTATAAACTCCGTTTGAAGTTGGAATATGAGCGAGGTAAGTGGACTGAAGGCGAGGTATTGCTGACCATTGTGAAAGAGCCTGCCTTCTATGAAACCTGGTTTGCATATCTTGTTTATGTCATTTTCATCGGATTGTGCTTTTATGTGGTAATCCGGCTTTATATGCGTCGTATTAAACTGAAGAGTGAAGTGAGATTGCAGGAAGAACTGACGCGTACCAAGCTGACTTACTTCACCAATGTTTCCCATGAGTTGCTGACACCGCTTACCGTCATATCCTGCATATCGGATTATCTGGATCAGAAGGTTCCTGCCGTGCGGCAACAGTCCGTCATGCTCAAGGCTAATGCGGAGAAGTTGAAGCGACTGATACAGCAAGTGCTTGATTTCCGCAAGATGGATGTGGGGAAACTGAAACTGAACGTTTCGGAAGGAGATATCCGTGAGTTTGTCCTGAACATCTGCCAGGTAAACTTCCAACCGCTTGCATTGAAGAAGAACATCACGCTGGATACTCGTTTTGAAGCGGAGGAAGCACATGGTTATGTGGATTTTGATAAGCTGGATAAGATATTGCATAATTTGCTGTCCAATGCCATGAAGTATACTCCTGAGAACAGGCGTATTACTGTTGATGTACGAGTAGTGAATGAAGCGGAACATCGGATATTGGTGTTGAAAGTGGAAGATGAGGGCGTTGGTATCTCTGAGAAAGAACTGGAACAGATATTCATCCGTTTCTATAACAGTAAGAAGAACCGGGGAATCGAGTCGAATGGAATCGGTCTCTCGCTAACGAAAGATTTGATAACCTTGCATCATGGCCTTATCACCGTGGAAAGTGTTTTAGGACAAGGTTCCTGTTTCACTGTAAAGCTGCCTATTGACAAAGAAAGCTACTCTCCGGATGAATTGCTTGACGAGACGATGGTGTTGCAGACCAGTACGGATGATGTGCCCATGGAAGATTATGCCTCGTCTGATGAGGTGGATAAACCGGCTATCTTGTTGATTGATGACAATACGGAATTGCTGTTCGTTATGAAAGAGATGTTCAGGGAACGATATACTGTACTGACAGCCGCAGACGGGCAACAGGCCTGGGATAAGTTGAAGAATAATGAGGTGGATGTCGTCATTTGTGATGTCATGTTGCCCGATGCCAATGGTTGGGAACTTTGTGCGCGTATGAAAGGTGATTTGCGTTTCAATCATATACCTGTTATCATACTTACGGCTAAGAATGGTATTGAGGACCGTGTTGCCAGCTATGAAGCGGGCGCCGACGGATATATAGCTAAGCCTTTTGAGTTGAAGATACTTTTTGCACGGGTGGATAACCTTATCCGATCTTCGAAGATGCGTCAGGCGGCTTTCCGTAAGGAGGAGAACCTGGATCTGGAAAGTCTGGCCTATCCCTCGGCGGATAAGCAGTTCCTGCAATCCATTATAGATAGCATCGAACAGCATTTGGAAGAGTCTGAATTCGACTTGGAACAATTGGCTGCGGAGAAGAATATGTCTAAGTCTACCCTTTACCGTAAGATAAAATCGATGACGGGAATGACTCCTTTGGACTTTATACGGAATATTAAGATGAAGCGTGCCTGCATGATGTTGTTCAACCGCTCGCATACTATATCCGAGGTTGCGTATGCTGTAGGATTCAATAGCCCCAAATACTTCACCCGGTGCTTCAAGGATGAATTCGGTGTGACGCCGAGTGAATATCTTCAGAAAAATACCCCTTAATTTTTAGTATATAGATGCTACATACAGGGGTAAAATCCTGTTATCAAGGGGTAAATTCGGGTCATGACAGAATCTCTCCCCTTCTATAAATGATTTCTGTACCTCCTTTTTCATAAGATATGAGTTGATTTGTTGTCAGATACCCAAACTTAAATCAAAGCATAGTTATGAAGAACCTCAGTATCCGTCATGGAAAATCATCCAGAAACAAATCAGTACTATTACTTACTGTATTAGCATTAGGCACCGGATTCTCTTCTTTGTCTGCCCAGACAAATGCCGCAAGTGACCAGATAACGGCACAACCTGCTGCTGACCGCATTGTACCTTTCCGCCTTAGTGAACAAGGAGTAGTCCGCCCTGTGGAATGGGGATTGGATACGGCTTGGGAAGATGAGGGAAATATCCGCCGTGGCCAGGGATTTATGGAAACGGTAGATATAGTGCGCGTTTCTTTTCGCCCCACCGATCCCATTGTGGATGGAGATTTGGGAGCTGATCAGAAAGAACATATACAAACACGACTTGGTTTACTGGGTTTTGTCTCTCCTAAACCCAAGTTAGCTATAAATAGCGATCACCCCAAGATTGACGATTCTTATAAAGGTAACGCCCAGGCTTGGGCTCAGATGATGGATTTGCATACTCGTTATTTTCAGGATGCAGGATACGAGGTGATTTCAGTGGCTCCATTCAATGAACCGGATTATACCTATACAGGACAAGGTACCCGGGAGGATTTCTACAAAATTGCTGTGGAATTGAGAGCGAATCCCCGTTTCAAGAATATTCGGATTTGTGGGGGAAATACTCTGAATTGTGATGAAGCACTGCCTTGGTATAACTATCTCAAAGAACAACTTGATGAGGGAAATACCCATCAGCTTGCCGGTGAGTTCAATGGTTACGCTACTTTCTACGAGACGGTTCGCAAGGATGGAAAAATGGCCATGAATGATGAGATGCACAACGTGATGGAGGCGATGGTGGGTCTGGAGTATGGGTTGCAGACCGGTATCTGGTGGGGAAGTGCGGAGTATGCCCGTGGTGAATTCTGCAAGATTAGCCGGGGTGGAGAACGACTGGCATATACTGAACATCGTCCTAATTGGACGGCAGCTTCTGTCTATCGGTCTAAAGATGGCAGTAAGGTTCAGGCTTTTGGAGGCGTTTCGGAACGTCAGGCTAAAACGACAACTTATCGTTTTGTATCCAAAGAGAAGGATGTGTTCTATGATGGTTATGGTCCGCAGCGTGAGTTCTACTTGGAGATGCCCGGAGGAAATTCTTATCAGGACGATGAACAGCGGAATGCCGAACGGGTGGTCAATATTACTTGGGGAGAAGATATTCAGCCGGTGATAGACGGACAGTATGTGCTGATAAACCGGAGTACTCAGCGGGCAGTTGAAATAACCCAGGGCAACACGGCGGAGGGCACCAACGTGAAGACCGGAAAGTTTGACGCTTCCAAGGCTTATCAGCGTTGGTATGTCCGTCCGGTTTCCAGCCGTATCGGTGGAGATTTCAGCTATTTCTGTATTACGTCTCCCATAAATGGGATGTCATTCGACATCTGGAATTGGTCGTTGGAGGACGGCGGGAATATCGCCATCTATGGTGCCAGTAATGGCAGCAATCAGCAATGGGCATTGGAATATGCCGGGGATGGATGGTTTTATATCCGCAGTCGCCATAGTGCCTTGTATTTGGAAGAGGGAGAGGAAGCTTTCAATGTGCAGCAAGGTACGAAAAAGGAAAGTAATGATGAACGGCTGCAATGGCGTCTGATACCTGCTCCGGCTTCTAAAATTGAAATTAAATCTTTAGCTACTCCAACCGGACTGACGACGGAAGGGCAATCTGCATCCGTTTTGTTGAAGTGGAACAAGCAATCCGATGCTACAGAATACACTGTGCTACGTTCCGAAACATCCGGTGGAGCTTACGAGATTATTGCGCGTAATGTAAAAGAAACCAGTTTTGTCGATCATAAGGCCTTAGCGGGTAAGAGTTATTATTATACGGTGAAAGCCAATGATAATTGTCTGAACAGTTCGCCGAAGTCACAAGAAGTAACTGCCACTATTACTGATGTGCATGCCCTAGTAGCACATTATACTTTTGATGGAGATTTACTGGACGAGACGGAAAATTTGAATCATGGTGCATCCTTGAAAAAAGCAATGTTTACCGATGGAAAAATAAACAAAGCTGTACAACTTAACGGCTCAACGGAATTTCTGCAATTACCTACGGATATTGCCAATCATCAGAATCTGACTGTTTCTACTTGGGTGAAGTGGGATGGTGGTGCAGACAGGCAACGTGTCTTCGACTTTGGTAGTGGTGAAGATCAATATATGTTCCTTACTTATAGTTCCAATATACAGTCACTCTGCTTTGCAATGAAAAACGGAGCGGAAGAACAGGCTCTGGAAACCGCCTTACCGTCTCCCATACGCATTGACAATTGGGTACATCTGGCATTAACTATCGGAGATGCGGAGGTACGGATTTATGTGAATGGAGAACTGGCTGTTTCATCCGGGGATATTACTATCCGTCCGATGGATATCCGTCCCTGTCTGAACTATATCGGTCGTAGTCAGTTTGTAGCTGATCCGATGTTTAAAGGAAGTATCGATGATTTCAGAGTTTATAATTATGAGTTATCAGCAGAGGATATAAAGAAAGTAGCCCAGGGGGGATCGGTAGGTATCATTACTCCGCAGATTTCCGATGATGAATTGTTTATCGGCCCTTTACCTGCCGATCAGAAACTACAGGTTACTTATACACCTGCCCAGTCATCGGGTAGAGTATCTCTCAGTATTTATAATATGCAGGGAGTTCCGGTACTTTCTCATGAGACGGCTGGTTCCGGTGTTACTACGCTGGATGTATCCGGACTCCCTACCGGTCTATATCTGTTGAGGCTTGTTGATAACAACCGGTCAGTTACACGTAAGTTTGCAGTGAGGCATTAATAAGTAGGGTATAAAATCCTTTCATCAGGGTATAAAAACGTTTCATGAAAGGATTTTGCCCCTTCGATAACCTGTTTTTGTGCCTATCTTCTAATTAAATATCACTTGCTTTGCCCTTGGATAATTAAACTTAGATCATATTAGTATTATGAGAACAGTAAGCAAATTACTTCTTTCTTGTGTGATGTTATTCACATTATTGCCGGACGCTGTGCTTCATGCATCCGACCGGAAGACTCTTTTTGACAGTAACTGGAAATTTCATTTAGGCATCGTAGCCAATGCCGAACAACCGGAATATAATGATAGTCATTGGAGAGTTCTTGATCTTCCCCATGACTGGAGCGTTGAACCATTGTCTTTTCAAAAACAAGGCATTACTACCGGTCCTTTCTCTCGCATGAGCGAAGGTGACATCGATACGGGACAGACCGTTGGTGGTGAAGGTTGGTACAGAAAAGAACTCACTCTTGCAGGAAGCGATGCCGATAAACGTATTGTTCTCTATTTTGAAGGAGTATACAATCAGTCCGAGCTATGGATCAATGGTAAGAAAGCTAATTATAATGTTTATGGATATACCTCTTATCGTGTAGACATCACTCCTTATCTGAATGCACCCGGTACTCCGAACGTGATTGCCATGAAAGTGGTGAACGCCGGACGTAACAGTCGCTGGTATGCCGGTTCGGGTATCTTCCGCCATGTATGGCTGATCAAGACAAATAAACTCTATCTGGATAAATGGGATACTTTTGTCAACGCTTCCGAACTTCAGAAGAAGGAAGCTGTGATTCAGTTCTCTACTATTGTACATAACGAGGGCCTGCAAAATCAATCAGGTAAAATAGGTATTAAAATATATTCACCTGCCGGAAACGAAGTGTTTTCTACTTCACAGGACGTGATACTCTCTGAAGGAACGCCGGTGGCAACATCTTTCTCTCTTAAAAAGCCCGAGTTATGGTCAGTGGATACCCCTGTGCTTTATACAGCGGAAGTATCCCTTTCCTCAGACGGAAAGGAGTATGATAAGATATCTGTTCCTTTTGGTATCCGCACCCTTTCTTTTTCTGCTGAGAAAGGCTTTCTGCTGAATGGTAAGTCGATGAAGCTGAAAGGGGGTTGCGTACATCACGATAACGGACTTTTGGGAGCCGCCGCCATCGACCGTGCCGAAGAACGGAAAGTGGAACTGATGAAAGCTAACGGCTACAATGCCGTCAGATGTGCCCACAATCAAGTGTCCGAGCATTTCCTTGATGCTTGCGACAGATTGGGTATGCTGGTGATTCATGAAACCTTCGACCAATGGCAGAAAGCTAAACGCGAGCAGGACTATCATCAGTTCTTTGATGAGTGGAGCGACTGGGATTTGGCTGCATCTGTCCGCCGTGACCGGAATCATCCCTCTATCATTATGTGGAGTATCGGTAACGAGGTGGAGCAACGTGCTGATGAACCTGAGGGAGACTTGATTTCCAAAAGACTGGTGAATACCGTCCGAAAGTACGATACATCCCGTTTCACAACCATCGGTTCCAATGACTTCTGGGACAGACGCCAGTTTAGTTGGGACAAAGATTCCTACCGGATCTTCAAGAATCTGGATGTGGCAGGCTACAATTATATATGGTGGAAATATGAGAGCGATCATGCTGCCTATCCCGATCGCGTGATCTATGGTAGTGAGTCTTATCCGAAAGAAGCTGCCCAGAACTGGAATTTGGTAGAAAAGCATCCTTATGTAATAGGTGATTTCGTGTGGACCGCTATTGACTATCTGGGTGAAGCCGGATTAGCTCATGCCTTATATCTGAAAGAGGGCGAGCATGATACGCAGTTTATGGGTTGGCCTTGGTATAATGGTTGGTGCGGTGATATTGACCTTTGTGGCGACAAGAAGCCTCAATCTTATTATCGTGATGTGTTGTGGCGCGAGCGTCCCGTTACTATAGCAGTCCATGCCCCTGTTCCCGAAGGCAAGAAAGAAGTGGTGAACGGTTGGGGCTGGCCCAATGAGTTGGTGAGTTGGAATTGGACGAGTTGCGAAGGAAAAGTGATGAAAGTAAACGTATACAGCCGTTCTCCGAAAGTGAAACTCTATCTGAACGACAAGCTTATCGGAGAAAAAGAAACGGGTAAAGAGAACTATACAGCTACCTTCGATGTGCCCTATGAACCGGGAACTTTGAAAGCGGTGAACTCAAAAGGTAAGGAGGAATTCGTATTAAAGACTGCTGGAGAACCTGCGGCTATCCGTTTGATTGCCGACCGCAGTAAAATAAAGGCTTGCAAGAACGATCTTTCCTACGTCAAGATTGAGCTGGTGGACAAAAATGGAAACGTAGTTCCCGAAACTTCTCTGCCTGTCAAAATCGAATGTACGGGCAAAGGAACTGTCATAGCAGGTGGAAATGCAGCCTATGCCGATATGGAAAGTTTCCGTTCACTTACTCCCAATACATTCCGGGGAAAGGCTATTGCCATTGTTCAGCCTGATGGAGAAAAAGGCGACATACAGGTGAAAGTCTCTGCAAAAGGGTTGGAAGATGCTTCCATAGTAATAACAACCTACTAAAAAGCGATAGTAAGATAAGTTTTGCGAAGAAACTGGCATAAACCTGCATAAGTACTTAGGTATACATTTTCTTGTATGTTATCTTTGCAGGGTTTATGCGATTTTTTCTGCCGCAGATATTATTATATATAGGTGCTATAAAACAAGATAAATATCAGAAAAGATAATAAAAGAAGCTAACTTAATTTTTTAACTTTAATCTAGTAAGATGATGAAATCAGTATTAGTAAGAAACAATCGGAGAGTCCTTGCCGGCCTGCTCGTTTGCACTGGTTTTATTTGCAATTATCCCTCCTCTGCCTTTGCGGAATCGGATAATTCTTCAGTGCAAATAACGACTCAAAGTACAACACCGCAGAAACGTACTTTGGTAGGAACTGTAGTTGACTCCTCTACCGGAGAGACTTTGATTGGTGTAAATGTGAAAGTGCAAGGTGAAGATGGAGGTACCATTACCGACATTGATGGTAAGTTCCAGATTTCTGTAACCAGCAAAACAGAGCTGATATTCTCTTATATCGGCTACAAAACACAGACACTGATGGTAGGTGACTTGGGTGTAATGACCGTGAAGCTTGCATCGGACAATGAAATGTTGGATGAAGTAGTGATTGTAGGTCAGGGTACACAGAAGAAAGTATCTGTGACAGGTGCCATTGCTACAGTGAAGGGAGCTACATTAAAAGCACCTTCCTCTTCATTGACCAGTTCACTTGCCGGAAAACTTGCCGGTGTGGTATCCATGGTGAACAGTGGTGAACCGGGTTCTACTTCCGAATTTTATATCCGCGGTATCAATACATTCGGTGGTGTGGCTACTCCGTTGATTTTGTTGGATGGCATCGAAATTTCATCTGCCGACCTGAACCGTATCCCGGCAGAATCTATCGAAAGCTTTTCTTTATTGAAAGACGCTTCGGCAACTGCTATCTACGGTAACCGCGGTGCAAACGGTGTAATGCTGGTAACCACCAAGAAGGGGCAGGAGAATACGAAAGCTACTATCAATGTTTCATTGGAAGCTTCTTACTTCCGTCCGATAAATGTACCGAAATTTGCTGATGGTGCTACCTATATGCGGGCTTACAATGAAGCGGAACAGGCCAGAAGTTTGACCCCGATCACTTCTCCCAAGTATAGTGAAGACCAGATCCTGAATACGGAATTGGGTACTAATCCTTATGTATATCCCGATGTGGACTGGTTTGACCAGATATTCCGTTCGGGCAATTATAACCAACGTGCCAATGTGAATGTATCGGGTGGTGGTTCGCGTGTAACTTACTATATGAGCCTTCAGGCTAACCATGATACAGGTCTCCTCGATGCACCGGACTACTTCTATAATCCCAATATTAACCAGTGGCAATATAATTTTCAGAACAACATCTCCTATAAACTGACCAATACCACTACCATTGATTTGCGCATGATGGCACAGATCGGTAATCTGCAAGGTCCTAACTACAATATAGGCAATGACTTGTACAAGAGGGTTATGCGTGCAAATCCGGTGGAATTTCCCGCTTACTTCCCACAGCAGGAGGGTGATGACGGTTTCATCCGTTTTGGCGGTGGAGAGATTAAACCGGGCGTTTTGGGAACCAATCCGTATGAATATATGATGAGTTCTTTCAAGGAAGTCAACTTCAACACTTTGAATACTTCATTGGCTTTGAATCAGGACTTGAGCGTTATTACCAAAGGATTGAGTCTGAAAGCACTGGTGAATTTTAAGAACTGGTCGGAAACTTCATATACCCGTAACATCAAGTCTAATATATATAGAGTGAAAGATGGTTCCTATAATCCTGAAACCGGTGAATATGATTATCAGTTGTTGCAGACCGGAGATCAGTTCCTGAGCCAATCCGGCATTGGTCGTAATTCGGACCAGACTTTCTACTTCGATGCCCGTCTGGACTGGAAACGTAGTTTCGGTGACCATAACCTGACAGCAATGGCAATGTATATGATGCGTGAATATCGTAGCGATGTATTGCCGAATCGTAATCAAGGTTACTCCGGACGTGTGACTTACGATTACGCCAGTAAATATCTGGTTGAATTCAACTTCGGTTATAACGGTTCCGAACGTTTGGCTGCCGGTCAGCGTTTTGAGTTCTTCCCGGCTGTGTCAGCAGGTTGGGTAGCAAGTTCTGAAAAGTTCTGGGAGCCGATAAGCAAGTATATCAATCACTTCAAGATCAGAGGTTCTTACGGTTTGGTAGGTAGTGATGCCTTTGCCAGTGGAGCTCCACACTTCCTCTATCAGAATAATATCGGTATTGGTTCAGCGCATAAGTTTTGGACCGGGCTTCCTACGAGTGAGATCAGTAAACAAGGCCCCGGATTCTATGTATTAGCGGTGCAGGACGCAGGTTGGGAACATGTGAAGAAGTTCGATATCGGTTTCGACATGATGTTGTTTGACCAGCTGAATATTACATTTGATTATTTCCATGACAAACGCGAGCGCATCCTGATGTCACGTGCTTCCTGGCCTTCTATGTTGGGATATTGGGGATCAAAACCCTGGAGTAATATTGGTGAAGTAGAAAACCAAGGTTTCGAGTTAAGCCTGAACTGGACGAAACAGTTTGGAAAAGACCTGACGTTAGATCTTCGCGGTAACTTTACCTACAACCAGAATGAATATAAATATGTGGATGAACCCAATTATCCGTATGTTTGGCAAACCAATACCGGCAAACCGTTGAACACTGTTAAAGGTTATATTGCCGAGGGATTGTTCGCAAGCGAAGAAGAAATTGCCAACTCACCGGACCAATCACAACTGGGTGCCAACATCATGCCGGGTGATATCAAGTATCGTGATATAAACGGTGACGGACAGATTACTACTGAAGACCAGGTGATGATTTCATCTTATGACTGGCATCCCCGTATTCAGTATGGCTTCGGTTTGAATATTGTCTATAAGAACTTTGATTTAGGTGTGTTCTTCAACGGTTCGGCTAAACGTAAGATAATGATCAACAGTGGAATCGCTCCTTTCCTTTCTGGCGGTGGAGATGGTGAAGAGGCTGAAACATTGGCCCGAAACCTGATGCAGTGGATTGCAGACGACCATTGGTCAGTAGACAATCCGAATCCGAATGCGGCATATCCCCGTTTGGGTTTGACCAAAGCCGATGTAACCAATAACGTTCAGCCCAGTACATTCTGGCTGCGCAATGGAAACTTCCTCCGCTTCAAGACGTTGGAAATCGGTTATCGCTTGCCTTATTGCCGTATCTATCTCAGTGGCGATAACCTGGCGGTATTCAGCCCCTTCAAATTGTGGGATCCTGAACTGGCATGGAATGCTTATCCGTTGTCACGCACGTTCAATCTGGGCGTTCAATTTACATTCTAAGAAACAATCTAATACATTATTGAAGTATGAAACTAACATATAAAATATCCCGAATGGCGCAGGTATTGATAGCTTCCTGTTGCCTGGTATCATGCAATTATCTGGATGTCATTCCGCCTGCACAGGCTGATTTTAAAGACACCATGAAAGATGAAGAAGCTACATTGTCTTTCTTGTATACTTGCTATGGCGGTACTCCGCGTTCTACTCCTTATCATTATCATGCTTTTGAGCAGTCAGCTGATGAGATTATTCAGCCTTATGCTTACTCCAACTGGCAGCAACAAGTGGCGTGGGGAACTATTTCTCCGGCATATTCCAACAGTTGGGGAGGTGATGATATGAATATCTGGATTCCCAGTTATAACTGGTTGGGGTATGTACACCATTTCTTGAGCCTGATTGATGACTTGCAACCGGTGGGAGTTACGGCAGAAGATAAGGAAGAGTACAAAGGTGAATGTTATTTCCTGGAGGCTTATTATCATTTCCGTGTGCTTCAGGCTTTCGGTCCCTGTCCTATTATTCCTGAGAAAGTGGACCCGAATGTTACCAGTTCAGACCTTCCCGGACGCTCACACTTCGACTACTGTGTGAATTTTATCGTGGGCAAGCTGGATGATGCAGCCCGTGCGCTTCCTGCAACACGTCCTAACAATGAATTGGGCCGTGCTACTTCTACTATGGCTAAGGCTTTGAAAGCCCGTATATTATTGTATGCCGCTTCTCCGTTGTGGAACGGTTCGTTCCCCAATCCGGAATGGAAGAATAAGAATTATGAGACAGACGGTTATGGTAACGAACTGGTAAGTTCCAGTTACGACCGCGAGAAATGGACACGTGCCCTTACTGCTTGTCAGGAAGCCTTGACTGCTGCCAAGGAAGCCGGTTATCAACTCTTTGACATTGAAACGGCAAACAAGAAAGCTGACCGTGACGGAATAGCTCTTCCTTTCATCCCGGGACGTGAAGAAGACACTGAGGAAAACCGTGAGTTCAAAGAACGTGTACGCATGTTCCAATATATGGTTACTGCCAACGAAGGCGATAATAACAAGGAACTGATTTGGGCACAACGTATTGAACTGGATGCCCAGAATGGTGGAGAAGGTACGGACTGTCGTTTGCCGAACAAAGTGGTGAAGAGAAGTAACGGTGTTTATGTAGGAGGTTGGGCAGCTATGGCACCGACGTTGTATTCTGTACAGCATTTCTATACTGAGAACGGTAAGTTGCCGGCACAGGACCCCAATTTCTATCCTGAGGAAGAATGGTATACCCGTTTCTATGAAGGCGCTCAAAGCCCTGCTCTGGCAACCAATAATCTGGACGGTGAAGATGTGAAGAATGACATTATCAAGATGCACGCTAAGCGTGAAGCCCGTTTCTATGCATGGATTGTATTTGACGGCACTCAATACAGCTCGAAGATTAATAATGGCAATCCGTTGTGGATTAACCTGAAAAATACCAATACAAACGGATATAACACAAGTAATACCCGTAACTGTGCTGGAAGCGGTTATCTGTCGAAGAAGTTCATTGATCCCAACATCTATTTTGGCGCCGATGGTACCCGTCAGCACACAGCTCCCCGTCGTCCGTTGATTCGTATGGCCGAACTTTACCTGAATCTGGCAGAGTGCTATGCAGCGTTGGATAATGAAGGTGAAGCCCTTGCTAATCTGAATGAGATTCGTCGTCGTGCCGGTATTTCCGAACTGACTGGAAGTGATGTAACAGGCAGCATGACTCTGACTGATTGGGTGCGCAACGAACGGTTCGTTGAACTCTTTGAAGAGGGACACCGCTACTATGACCTGCGTCGTTGGGCAATTGCTCCTCAGATGTTGAAAGCCGGTATGCGCTACGGTCTGGATGGTCTTCGTGTGAATCCGAGTTTTGAGGAATTCAACAAACCTACCTTGGTTAACCAACCGTTCAAGTGGGATGACAAACTGTATCTGATGCCCGTTTGGTCAAGAAGTGACATGGATGAGCTTTACAGTAACCCTCAGTTAGTACAGGCCCCCGGATATTAATCAATCTCTAATAACAAAGCTTTATGAAAATAAGAACAATATTGTTGATGGGCGGCCTGGTGCTACTGGGTGCCTGCAGCGAATCAAAATATGATTTGGACCAACTGGTACCGGAAGAGTACCATAAAATACTGTATGTGAATAATAGCGGTAAGCAGGATCTTACGTTGTATGATACGGATGAAGATAATAAGTATACTCTTTCCGTAGTTAAGTCCGGGAGTGATCCCAGTCTGACTGCCAGTGTCAAAGTCAGTGTGCTGACACAAGCGGAACTTGACGAGGAATATAGCGAACCGGAAGGAACGAATTATAAGCTGATAGGTGAGAACTGTTATTCGCTGGATGCAACCACGTTGGACTTTTCATCTGCCGACCGGTATAAACTGGTAAATATCTTCCTGAAACCTCAGAGTGTAAAAGCATTCATGGAAACTGATCCGGAAGCCGTATGGGTATTACCTTTACAGGTTACCAGTGAAACAGACTCCATCAATGCCGAAAAGAATGAATTGTTCCTGAAACTGACAGGAGTGATTACGCCTGCCATTGGCTTTGCCAATTCGGATGTAGAAGTGAAACTGTTGGATTATGGTTCTGTCTCTACATTTACGGAGAAAGTAAAATTCGGTCTTGATACAGATAATAAATGGGATTTGGAGTGTAAATTTGTAGTTGATAAGGAATATATTGCCGAGTACAATGCAGACAATGGAACTAACTTCAAGGTTCTGCCTGAAGGAACTTATACTGTTCCGGAGATGGTAACCCTTCCCAATGGCACTACGAATATGGAACTGGAAGTCACGATAAATGGTGACCAACTGGTACCGGGTGATTATATGCTGCCCGTTAAGATTGCAGAAGTTTCTCAATTTGAGATTTCTGCGGCGAAGGTGGTATCTCCGTTGGCTTTCCGTGTGATGGGACATAAACTGGATCGCGCAGGCTGGACGGCAGAAGCCAATACCGAAGAACTGACAGGTGAAGGTGCAAGCGGTAAAGCCGGATGTGCATTGGATGATAATCTTGCGACTTACTGGCACTCAACATGGCAGACAGGAAACTGGGTTAGCTTCCCGTTTGAAATAATCGTAGATACAAAAACAGAACATACTTTCACCCAGTTTGCTTTGATGCAAAGGCAGAATGAAAGCTATACGGACACCAAGTCTGGTAAGTTCTATGTAAGCTCTGACAAGGAGAACTGGACAGAAGTAGGACGATTCTCTATGGAGAAAATACTTGATAGACAGGTGTTCGGCGTTACTCCGACGAAGGGACGTTACTTCAAGGTATCCATCGAAGAGAGTTATAGAGGTACCAATGCTTCTTTGTCCGAAATATATGCTTATGCTTTGGAATAAGCAGATTGCAATAACTGATTTGTAACAATAGTGAAAGAGAGATAGGGACTCTTTTCCCTCGAAAGAGAGAAAGACGAACTATCTCTTTTTTATTCAGTAAAATAGAATAGGATGAGATACAAAGTGTTATTACTGGTCTTTACAATAGTATGTGTTTCGTGTGCACAGCGTGCGGACATAAATTACAAGATTGTTACCGGACAACCCTTGCAGGTGATGGAACATTTCGGTGCTTCGGATGCCTGGAGTATGCATGTCTTGGGAAAATGGCCCGAAGAGAAACAAAAACAGATAGCCGACTGGTTATTCAGTACTGAAAACGACGCGAACGGGAAGCCCAAAGGTATCGGTCTTTCCCTGTGGCGGTTCAATCTGGGTGCAGGGAGTACGGAGCAGGGCGACGCCAGCCAGATTGGTTCTCCTTGGATGCGTACCGAATGTTTCTTGCAGCCGGACGGGAGTTATAACTGGGATAAACAGGAAGGTCAACGTAACTTCCTTCGGTTGGCGAAGGAACGCGGAGTCAATAAATTCCTCGCTTTCCTGAATTCCCCTCCCGTTTATTTCACTCAAAACGGACTTGCCACTAATACCGGACGCGATGGTACACTGAATCTGAAGGATGAACACTATGAAGACTTTGCCCGCTTCCTGGCAAACGTGATAAAGGGAGTTGAGAAGAAAGATGGCATCAAGTTCGATTATCTTTCTCCCTTCAATGAACCGGATGGACACTGGAACTGGATCGGTCCCAAGCAGGAAGGTACTCCGGCTACAAAGAAAGAGATAGCCCGGGCCGTACGTCTTATCAGTAAAGAGTTCGTAAAGGAAGGTATCCATACGGGAATCACCATTTGTGAAGCATCGGATTACCGCTGTATGTTCGCTACCCATATGACCGACCATGAACGCGGATATGAGATACAATCTTTCTTCTGCCCCGATAGTGTGGATACTTATCTGGGCGATACCCCGAATGTGCTTCCTCTTATTTCAGGACATAGCTACTGGACTACTACCCCGCTGAACATGTTGCGTGATTATCGCCTCCGCTTGCGGAATACGTTGGATACATACGGTGTGGACTTCTGGCAGTCCGAAACCTGCATTATGGGTAATGACGAGGAAATCGGCGGTGGACATGGATTTGACCGAACCATGAAGACCGCACTTTATGTGGCGCGTATCATTCACCACGACATTGTTTATGCAGGCGCTCGCAGCTGGCAATGGTGGCGTGCCATTGGCGGTGATTACAAAGACGGACTGATCCGTGAGTATACAGACCCCGATTTACAAGACGGCAGGGTGGAAGACTCCAAGCTGATGTGGATATTAGGGAACTACAGCCGCTTCATACGTCCGGGTGCTGTACGTATGTCTGTTGAAACTACTGATAAAGAAGGAAAAGCTATCCGGGATGGCGATACCGATCAGCAGGGATTGATGTGTTCTGCCTATCGGAATATCGACGGACAGTGGGCGATGGTCGTCATCAACTATGCCGACCGGGAACAGGAGTTCACTGTCGATGTAAACGATTCGAAGGTGAAGTCATGGCAAGGTTACCGTACGTCGGATGTAGCCGGAGAAGACCTTTTGCCTGTTGGAAAGTTGAAGAATAAAAAGGTAGCGGTGATCCCTGCCCGTTCGGTGACAACATTTGTTTCCGGAAACTGATGCGTAATAAAACTTTAGTTATCAGTCCCGAAATTAGCTGAGAATTGCGATTATGAACTGAAAAGTCCACCTATTTGATGCTTTTATATACCCTGTTCTTGGAAGATATAGTTTATTTTTGCATGTGGAACATTATATATATCTAATACCGATAAATAAACAGGCTTATGAAAAAGATTTTTTTACCCTTCGCCGCAGTTGCCCTTTTGTTGAGTTCCTGCAAGGACGCTGCGCCGAAGGAAGAACTTGTAATCAACCTACAAGAGAAAGGTGCTGAAGTAGCGTCATCCATGTATGGCATCTTCTTCGAAGAGATTAACCATGCGGGCGACGGCGGCTTGTATGCCGAACTGGTGAAGAACCGTAGTTTCGAGGAACTGGAAATGCCCGAAGGTTACTATGCCGAGGGCGATGTGCTGCATCCGAAGAAAGTGTGCAATCACATTTCGGGTGAAGTGAGAGAAGGAAGTTTCCGCTGGACTACCGAACCGGTGCCGGGCTGGACTCTGAGCACAAAGGATGCTGCGGAAATGAAACTGACCAAGGAACAACCCAAGTTCTCCACGGCTCCGAACAATCTGAAGGTAACCATTAAAAATGCTTCAACTCCTGTTCGCTTGATAAACGAAGGATACTGGGGGATGAATCTGGTGAAAGACAACTCTTATCAGTTGCGTACCATTATCCGCCCTGCTTCCGATTACAAGGGAAAAGTGACTGCCCTGTTGCTGTCCGAGCAAGGCGAAGTGCTGGCTTCCGCTCCTGTTGATATAACTGCTGCCGGACAATGGAACGACCTGAGCCTGGCAATGCAACCTACGGCAACTTCTGCCAAAGGAAAGCTTGCTTTGGAATTTGATGCTCCGGGTACAGTCTATGTAGATTATGTTTCTCTCTTCCCCGAAAAAACTTTCCACGACCGTCCGAATGGACTGCGGAAAGATGTAGCTGAAATCTTGGAGGGATTGCACCCCGCCTTTGTACGCTGGCCCGGTGGCTGTGTGGTAGAAGGTATCTCGTTGGAGAACCGTTTCGAATGGAAGAAGTCTCTGGGCGATCCTGCCGCACGGTCGGGAGAATACAGTACCTGGGGCTACCGTTGCTCGTATGGTTTCGGTTATCACGAAATGTTGCAGTTCTGCGAAGATATCGATGCAAAGGCAATGTTCGTCTGCAACGTCGGTCTGGGTTGCCAGTATCGCATGGGAGACGCTTCACCGGAGAGTAAGATAGCTTACTATCTGGATGATTGCATGGATGCCATAGAGTATGCCATTGGTGACGTGACTACCGAATGGGGTGCCAAGCGTGCCGAACAGGGCCATCCCGAACCTTTCCCGTTGCAATACGTAGAGATTGGTAATGAGAACTGGGGCGATGAGTATGACAAGCGTTTCGATATCTTCTATACAGCTATCAAAGCGAAATATCCCGAGTTGATCCTGATTTCCAATCACGGTTTGGGTGGAACGGGTAAGATTGCCAAAACGGATATGATCGACCCGCACTGGTACGTGAATCCGGAATTCTTCTTCCAGAACACGACTATCTTTGATAACCATCCGCGTGGAAAATACGATGTCTATGTAGGTGAATATGCTTGTAACGCCAATGTAGGCGGTGGAAACATGCGTGCCGCCCTCTCGGAAGCCGCCTTTATCTCCGGTATGGAGCGCAACGGCGACCTGGTGAAGATGACTTCGTATGCCCCGCTTCTGGAGAACCGGAACGACCGTTCGTGGGCTGTCAACCTCATTTGGCTGGATACGGACCAGGTACTTGGACGCAGTTCTTATTATGTACAACAGATGGCGGCTGAAAACCGTCCGACGTACAATGTGAAGAGTAATATGACTATGAGCACTCCACGGATAGCCGATTATAATGAAGGACGTTTCGGCTTCGGCTCCTGGCATACACAAGTTGAATTCAAGGATGTGAAACTGACCGGAGCAGATGGAGCGCCTATTGATCTTGATCTTAACAAGGCGGTGAAGAAAGAAGGCGAATGGAGTCTGGATAACGGTCTGTTGAAGCAAACATCTCTGAGAGAACCGGCGAAATACATTGTTGATGGCTTCAATGGTAACCAGTTTACACTGGAGTTCAAGGTTCGCAAAGAAGGCGGTAACGAAGGTTTCTTCCTCTATTTCGGCTTGTCGGAGGACAGTAACAAAGGCTTTGTATATAACGTTGCCGGATGGAACAATGGTACGACGGCTGTAGAAGGAGTTATAGGTGGACGCACTTCCGGTGTGGCAGGCGACCGGGTATCTCACAGTTTCGAAACCGATAAATGGTACGACGCGAAACTGGTGGTTACTCCTCAGAAGAGCGAACTCTTCATGGATGGCAAACTGATATTGGCCCATGCCCCGGAGACGACTCCGCTTCAGTTCTTCTCTTCCGGTTATGATGAGGCAACCGGTGAGGTGATCGTGAAAGTTGTGAACTCAGAGGCTCAGTCCTATCCGTTACGGATCAAACTGGATGGAGTGGATAGCGTGGAGAAGACCGGTAAAGTGATTTCTCTGTCCGCAGCCAGTGACATGGATGAGAACTCGTTTGAAGAACCAATGAAGATCTCTCCGAAGGAAAGCGAATACAAAGGCTTTGGAAAGAGCTTCGATTATACCTTCCCGCCATTCTCATATACTATATTGAGAGTGAAGGCGAAATGATAAGCATAGAGGCGCTTTTGATGCAATACGTCATCAAAAGCGTCTTTTTTTTGACTTATGCCGTTTGCTGAAAGCCTGAAATAGGATTGTACCGCAGAATGGAATGCATATACATGCGGCAGATTTGCATGATTTCTTATCCTTATGCAAGCTTTATGCAATGAATATAGGTTTTGAACAGATCATACAGGTATTCCGGATGAACGGAACAAGTATTCTTGTTGAGTATAACAAGCATCCCGGACGAGCGGAACATGCATTCTTGTTGAACGGAGCATCTATTCTTCTGAAACGGAGCATCTATTCCGGGCAAAACGGACCTACTTTCAACATAACAGGATTGTCCGTATTTTTATATCATTCTATTAGTTAAGCAGATGCGAATTTTCTTTTGTATATTTCCGATGTACCTGTGCTTCGGGGCTAAAGAAATGATTCTCGATGGCTTAGGAATGCAAAATGTCACAATGTAACTTCGTATTCCGGACGGTTCATCTCCTAGACAGGCTTTGTTTTTTAAGCCCGGCTTTGTCCGGTTATGAATGAAAAGGCTTATATTTGCATTACCGTACCTTTTTTAATTTAATATACTTGACGGTCAATGACAATAGATCTGAATTTTTTTAATAAGTTCTTTATTGACTATCAGCAGCGCTTCGTTCACTTTGCCTGTACCTATGTGCACGATGAAGCCGTTGCCGAAGACTTTGTCATTGAGTCCATGATGTATTACTGGGAAAATAAAGACCGCCTGCCTGCCGATACCAATATTCCGGCTTATGTACTGACCACTATCAAACATAAATGCATTGACCATCTGCGGCACCAGCAAATCCGGCAGGACGTTTCGGATGAAATCTCCCAAATCTATGCTTGGGAGCTGTCCGGTAGAATCGTTACATTGGAGGACTTTGAACCTTATGAGGTCTTTACGGCAGAGATACAGGAGATTGTTGATAAGACTCTGGATAGCCTGCCCGAACAAACTAGACGTATTTTTAGGATGAGCCGTTATGAGAATAAGTCTCATAAAGAAATCGCAGCTTTACTGGAAATGACAACCAAAGGCGTAGAGTTTCATATCTCCAAGTCTACCAGGGAGTTACGCTTGGCCCTGAAAGATTACCTGCCCGTCTCTTTACTCTTTTTCTACCTCAACTGAAAAAAGTTTGTTTTTCTACTAGGGAATATTTCCCGTGGTTCGCTATTACTATAGATACACAAATAAAAGTATGTATGGATAAAGACTTATTATATCGTTTTTTCGAAGGTCGTGCTTCCGTAGAAGAAATGAGATTGGTGAAAGAATGGTCGGAAGCCTCCGAGGAGAACAGCAAGCTGTTACGTCGGGAGCGCAAGCTGTTCAATGCCATCATTCTTTCGGGGCGCTTCGAATCATCTGACGGCCAAACTACACTCAGGAAGAAAAGAAACCATTTCGTCAGAGAGTTTCTGAAGATAGCTTCTGTTGTCGCGATAACGGTAGGCATAACGGCTGCATTGTTTTCAATAGGAGAAGATAAGGAGGATATGAATGTAGCCATGCAAACTATTACCGTGCCGGCCGGCCAGCGTGTGAACCTCGATTTACCCGATGGTTCAAACGTTTGGCTGAACGCCGGAACGACGATGAAATATCCTGTCTCGTTCATGAAAGGCAAACGCGAAGTGATACTGGACGGAGAGGCTTATTTTGAGGTGGCACACAATGAGAAATCCCCTTTCGTGGTGCGGACGCATGCAATGGATGTGGAAGTACTGGGCACAAAGTTCAATGTGGAGGCCTATTCGGCAGGGCGCACTTTTGAGGCTTCTCTGATGCAGGGAAAGGTGAGGGTGAAGTCTCCTGCTAATGAAAAGCTTGCCGTAGTGCTTCTTCCCCATTATAAAACGACTCTGAAGGATGGCAAACTGGTGGTGAGCAAGATTGATGATTATAATGTGTACCGCTGGAAAGAAGGTTTGTATTGCTTCAAGAATAAACCCTTTGCCCGGATCATGGAAGATCTGGAAAGATATTATGATCTGAAGATTCAGTTGGATAAGAAGAGCATAGAAGGCGTGGCGCTGACCGGCAAGTTCCGTATATCCGACGGGCTGGACTATGCATTGCGTGTTTTGCAGAAGGATGTAGCCTTTACTTACCGGAGAGATAAAGATAATGACGTCATTTATATAAAGTAAATCGTAGTATTAACCGGATTAAAACAAAAGATTAGCCTATGGAACAATACTGATGGAAAACAAGAAAGCCGATGGATGTTTGCCCCATCCACCGGCCCTGATTAACACAATTCAATTTATAAATCGTATATATGAAAAACATTCCTTTGTCGGATATTTATTGCCCTAAAAATCCGCAATTAACATTATTATTTAGAATTATGAGAATATCAATATTCTTTTTGTTCTTCTGTGCTTTTAGCCTGATGGCGAAGAATAGTCACTCACAAAATGCACGGGTGACAATCAATCGAACCAATGTACAACTTGAATCTATACTGAATGAAATAGAGTCTCAGACGGATTATCTGTTCATCTATAAAGAAGATGTAAACGTAGAGGCGCGCAAAAGTATCCGGGCGGATAATGCAAAGGTATCGGAAGTACTGAATACATTGCTGGCAAACTCTCCTATCCGCTATAAGATGGAGGGAAACCATATCATTCTGACCAGACAGGCAGTGGCTGATGTACGTCAGGCCGGCGTAACGGGTGTGGTTACCGATGAATCGGGAGAACCTTTGATTGGGGTTACCGTTCTGGTGAAAGGTGGCAGCCAAGGCAGTGTGACAGACCTTGAAGGTAAGTTTACGCTGGTTGCCAATGTGGGCGATGTACTTCAGTTTAGCTATATAGGATATGTTTCACAGGAAGTGAAGCTGAAGGATCTGAAACTGTTGCGTGTGGTTCTGCGTGAAGATGCCAATTTACTGGACGAAGTCGTTGTAATCGGCTATGGCAGTATGAAGAAGAAAGACCTGACAGGTGCCATTACCCATGTGCAGGCTGAAAAGATGGCGAAAGAGAAACCGGCTACCATGCAGGATTTATTGCGTAGTGCGGCACCGGGACTGAACGTGGATCTGTCCAACGATGCCAAAGGCGGTGGTAATATGTTAGTGCGTGGACGTCGCTCTCTGAAAGGTGGAACCGGGCCGTTGATTGTTCTGAACGGTATGATCTTTCAGGGTGATCTTTCTGAGATAAATCCGGTGGATATAGAGTCTGTAGATGTCTTGAAAGACGCATCATCGGCAGCCGTTTACGGAGCAAAGTCGGCTAACGGCGTAGTACTTGTTACTACCAAGAAAGGAACGGAGGAGAAACCGACTATCCGGTTCGATGCAAGCGTGGGTTTTGTGACCATGGGGGCTAACCGGGAGGTGTATAGTGCGGATGAGTATTTGCAATATCGTGCAGATTATGCGGCAAGCAGCAACGGGTTCGGGAATCAAGGCTATTACGTTAAGCCCACGGCCGAAAACTTGAATAAGTATAACCTTACCGAAGCGCAATGGCGTAACTATGATGCCATAGGACAGGGTTCCATGAATATGGAAGACATCTGGTTGCAACGCATCGGTCTGGGAGAGATAGAGCGCGAAAACTATTATGCGGGTAGAACATACGACTGGTATGATGCCTCTTTCCAAACCGGATTGAGACAGGACTACAATGTAAGTCTGTCCGGTAAGACGTCCAACCTGAATTATTACTGGTCTTTAGGTTATCTGGACAGCGAAGGATTGGTGGTAGGAGACCGGTTTAAGAATTATCGTACCAATTTGCGACTGGATGGAAAGATAGGTAACTTCATGGAGGCAGGTGTCAATCTGAATTTGCAGAGTCGGGAAGAAGGTTTCCAGACGGTGAGTTGGGAAGGACAGATCGTTAATTCTCCTTACTCTACTCCATATTATAGCGACGGCACGCTGAATCCCTGGCCTATGGGAGAAAAGAATCAGGTAACGGGTGTGAACAGCCTTTACAATAACTCCATGTCATCCAAAGATGCAGGTACTCAGAATGTGACGGCGAATTTCTATGCTAAATTAAAACTGCCTTTCAACATTTCATATCAGTTCAACTTTGCACCCCGGTATAGTTGGAACCATTCAAGATACTGGAACAGTTCGCAAAGCGTCTTTGACAAAGACAACGGAGTTGCAGGCAGATCGACGGCCCGTTCCGTAGATTGGACACTGGACAATATGGTGAAGTGGAACTATACTTTCGCCAAGAAACATAATATAGACTTGACCTTGCTCCAGAGTGCCGAGAAATATGAAGTATGGGAAGAGTCAATGGTAGCTTCCGACTTTACCCCTTCGGATGTACTGGAATGGCATAACATGAAGACTGCGGGCAACAAAGAAATCAGTGCCAATGATACGAAACATACGGGTGCCGCATTGATGGCCCGTTTATTCTACTCTTATGACAACCGCTATATGCTGACCGCATCTGTTCGTCGCGACGGTTTCTCTGCTTTCGGTGCTTCCAATCCCTGGGCTACATTTCCCGCCATAGCCGTGGCATGGAGTTTCACGAATGAAAAGTTTTTCAAGTGGGCGCCAATGAGTAGCGGTAAGCTGCGTTTGTCCTGGGGTAAGAATGGAAACCGGGATATCGGTATTTACCAAGCCTTGTCCCAATTGCATGGAGGTACGGCTGGCAAATATACTTATGTCACTCCACAAGGGAGTCTGTATGAAGTGTCTTCATTGCAGATTGAAAGAATGTCCAATACGGATTTGAAATGGGAAACTACCACATCCTGGAATGTCGGTCTGGACTTCGGTTTCCTGAATGACCGTATCAATGGTAGCATTGAATGGTACCATATGCCTACAACGGACTTGTTGGTAGACAGAAGCTTGCCGAATTTCACAGGTTATGAGAATATCGTAACCAATCTGGGACAGGTTAATAATGAAGGGTTTGAATTCTCATTGAATACGGTTAATATCCGCAATAAGAACTTTACCTGGTCTTCTACATTCGGGCTTTCACACAACAAGAATACGATTAAGCATTTGTATTACCGCTACGAAGATGTATTGAACGAGGCCGGAGAAGTGGTAGGAAGTAAAGAAGTGGACGATGTGAACAGGGGCTGGTTTGTAGGGAAAGATATTTCGGCCATCTGGGATCATGAATTCATCGGCATCTGGCAGGAAGATGAAGCGGAAGAAGCCGCAAAGTACGGGCAGCAACCGGGTGATGCAAAAGTCAGGGATGTGAATGGAGATTATAAGATTACCCAGGAGGATAAGGTCTTCTTAGGTCAGGAGACACCTAAGTTCAGATGGTCGTTCAGAAATGAATTTACTTTGTTCCGGAATTGGGATATTTCTCTCAATCTTTATTCTCAGATGGGACATAAGCAAAGTACAACGGAATATCTGAACTTCTTTGATAATCTGGGTGATTATTCGAATACCTATAAGCGCGAATACTGGACTCCTGAGAACAAATCAAATTCGTATGCCCGTTTGAAGTCGACACGTCCTTCGAATATCAACCCCAAGAAGGTGATAAACAAAGGTTTTATCCGCCTGGAGAATATTTCTGTTTCTTACAGGGTGCCCCAACAGTTTGCACGGAAACTGATGGCTAAAGAGATCAGTATATACGGAACTGTCAGGAATGTGGCTGTCTGGGCCTTTGACAAAGAGTGGGATTATTGGGACCCGGAAACAAGGGGACTTCTCCCCAGAACATTTACTTTCGGTGCAAGTATAACATTTTAATTAAATAACTATCATGAAAACAAATCTAATAAAAGCGATATATCTGACCTTCGGGTTATCTTCATTAGCATTAACGGGATGTTCGGACAGTTGGCTGAAACCGGAACCATTATCATTTTATGAACCCAGTGTGACGTTATCCACCAAAGAAGGGTTGGAAGCTGCGCTCACTACCTGCCACAGACAGATGCGTTATTATTATATGGAGGATAACGGGCCTGCATTGGCTACGGAAATGATATTCTCGGATGTGGCTGTAACGGCTGTATCCGACTTTAGCGGGTGCCAGGACATCCTTTCGAATGTGACTCCTATTTCCGAGAACAATTGGTTCGGTACGAATATGATTAATTGGTTCTGGAATATGGGTACACAAGGTATCAGCTTTGCCAATGTGGTGATTTCGCGCATTTCCGAGTTGGATTTGGACCAGACCACCAAAGAACAGATGCTATCCAGTGCTTATTTCCAGCGTGCCTGGCGTTACTATCATCTGATTTTCCAGTTTGGTGATATCCCCTTCCTGTCGAAAGAAGTCACAACTCCGAAACTCGACTTTCGTTCCACAAAGATGGAAGTGGTTATCGAGCAAATGATTAAAGATCTGGAATATGCCGTAGGGCATATCCCAGATCAAGTTGACTATGGTAAAGAAAACAAGGGAGCCTGCCGGATGCTGCTTATTAAGTATTACATGGCAGCCGGGGATTTTGACAAGGCGCTTGAACAGGCCAATGCCCTTATTGACGCTTCCGGATATGAACTGATGGAAAATACATTTGGCAAGTGGGAGAATCCTTATCCGGAACATCATCCGGTGACACGCAATGTGATCTGGGATTTGCATAGACCGGTAAATAAGGCGGATGCTTCCAATAAGGAGACCATCATGCTCATGGTGAACAGATATGATAATTCAGAAAGCCGGCTCAATACGAATTACCTGTATAATATGACTCCATTCTGGTCGCAAACAGATGTGAACAGAGGTATCCTGGTACCCAGTAAGTCGCAGTCCGGTATGACGAGACAGTCTGCTACGGCGGGTATGCTGGCACAATATCCTGACTTTTTAGATTGCAGGGCGATCTATGGACGTGGTGAAGCGTTTTCAAGACCTACTTATCATGCGGAAAAATCCATGTGGGGTGATAAGAATGATCTCCGACACAGCCGGGAAGCCGGTAACTGGTTCGTGATGGAGGATCTGAAATATAATGATCCTAAATTATTGGGTACGGATGATGCTGTCTATTATCTGAAACCTATACAGAAGTATGCGGATGACGGCACGCTATTGTGCAAGGATACCATTCGTTGCTGGTTCGATTATCCGTATTATAAATTATGGGTAGAAGATACGGCGAGGGAAGTAGCCAATGGATATTCGGGTACGGACTACGTTGGAGGTTCGGGCGACTGGTATGTATATCGTCTTGCGGAAGCTTATCTGCTGAGGGCGGAGGCTTACTACTGGAAGAAGGAATATGCGAAAGCTGCCGCTGATGTAAATAAGATCAGAGAACGTGCCGGATGTACGGATTTGTTCGATGCCGGCGAACTTAATGGACTGGACGGGCTGGACGTGATTATGGATGAAAGGGCCCGTGAGCTGATGTATGAAGAGTTCAGGCATGTGGAACTTGTACGTGTTTCGTTTATAAAAGAGAATCAGGAAGGGAATTACACCTCTCCGAAAGATCTTGCAGACGAAAGTAGTAACAGTTATTGGTGGCACAGAATCACGGAATATAATAACTATTACAATAAGGGTGTGAAAACGCTTCATAATGATGAATACAAAATAGGGAAGTACAATATATTCTGGCCTATACCGCAGACCGCCATTGATGCGAACTTGTATGGCCGGGTAAATCAGAACTATGGATATTCCGGTTATGAGCTGAATGAAACCCCTATTGCTTCACAAGAAGAGCAAATAGCATCCGGCCAGTAATAAAATGAGTGTCTCATAATGAAGAGATTGGGCAAGTTTATTATCTTTGCTTGCCTAATCTCCTTTATAACCCCAAAAACATCACGTATGAAAAGATGTAGAATTCACATTTTATCTGTTTTGCTTATCTGTCTTTCCTGCCCTGCTCTGTTGTATGCGGCTACGGAACATGCTGTATCTATTGAAAAGCTCAAAGTGGAATATGCCGAAATGCCATTGGGTATAGATGTGGAAAAGCCCCGCTTCAGTTGGCAGATGGTAATGCAGAATACCGAAAGGGGGTATTCGCAGAAAGCCTATCAGATAACGGTGACTGACGAAGCTGGACAAACGGTATGGGACAGCGGAAGAGTGTCGAGTGACCTGTCGCTGAACATTGAATATGCCGGTGCTCCCCTGCAACCCACTACCTGCTATTTCTGGACAGTAAACGTATGGAACCAGAAGGGTGAGCAATCTTCCTCGACCTCCTGGTTTGAAACGGGACTGATGAGTAAAGCCAATCCGTATGAGGGATGGAGTGATGCGAAGTGGATAGGTGGCGGAGATGAAGACATGGTGCTCTATTCCCACTATCTTCCGGTGTTCAGGCTGAACGTTGCACTCCGGTTGGATAAGGAGACAAAGAGTACCCGTGCAGGCTTTGTCTACGGAGCGAATGATCAACGTCTGATGGATAAGAATAAGAACCTGTATCAGTTGCAGAACGGGAAAGATGAGTCTTACATAAAAATAGAACTGGACTTGGATTCGCTTGCTTCGGGTAAAGAGGCGATGTTGAATGTATATCGTGTAGGATACCACCCGGACGACCGGCAAGATGTTCCTTTCAAGAGCTTTCCCATCCCCCTGACATTAATTAATGAAAGTAATAAGTATGACCGGCATACGGTGAGCCTTACTTCTGATCTGGGTTTTACAAGATTCTATGTGGATAATGCTGAAGAACTTGGTTGGATAAATCTGAATCCGCTGGGGCAGGGAGGTGATTTCATCGCTTTCCCGGTAGTGGGCGACATCGGCTTTGATGTTCCCGCCGGGCAATCCGCTACTTTCCCGGAAATGGAGATTGCCAACTTCAGAAGCCCTTCGAACGTGATTGCTACTTGCCGGGAAGGAAATAGCCGGATAGCCGGCGGCACTTCCGGTGTTCTTACTATATTCACTCCCGAAGGAAACTCCGCACCGATGCTTCGTACGGTCTTCTCTTCTCCCGATGCGGAGATTGTAAAAGCTCGCCTGTATGTTACTTCACGTGGCATTTATGAGGTTTATCTCAATGGTAAGCGTGTAGGGGATGATTATTTTAATCCCGGAGTTACCCAGTATAACAAAACTCATCTGTACCAGACGTTTGATGTGACAAAGTACGTCCATTCCGGCAGAAATGCCCTGGGTGCTTTGCTGGCAGAAGGCTGGTGGAGCGGTGGCGCTACTTTTACGGGAGATAACTGGAACTTCTTCGGTGACCGCCAGTCTTTATTGGCAAAGCTGGTTATCACGTATGCGGACGGTCGGACCAATGTTGTGGTGACCGATCCTTTGTCCTGGCAGTATTTCGGTAAAGGCCCCGTCGCTTACGGAAGTTTCTTTCAGGGCGAAGTGTATGATGCTTTAAGAGAACCGGCAGTGGAAGGATGGAGCACGGCATCTTATGATGCATCTGCCTGGAAACCGGCCCATGAGGTTGCTTTGGAAGGACATATCAGTAAGGCGGGAAACCCGAATATGCCGTGGGTGAACGATTATTCAGGTTTTGAACTTATCGGGCAATTCGGCCAGACGGTGAAACAAATCAATGAACTGACGGCTCTTTCAGTAGAAGAAGTCCGCCCCGGCGTGTTTGTGTACGACATGGGGCAGAATATGGTAGGAGTCCCCCGTATCAGTTTGTCGGGCATGCAGCCCGGAACGGAAATCACTCTGCGCTTTGCGGAAGTGAAATATCCCGATTTGCCGGAATACGAGGGAAACATCGGCATGATTATGCTGGAGAATATCCGTGCCGCTATGGCTCAGGATATTTATATCGCTAAAGGCGGGCAGGAAACTATCTCTCCCCGTTTCACCTATCATGGCTACCGCTTTATAGAGATAACGGGTATTGACAAACCCTTGCCTGTGGAATCTGTGAAAGGGATAGTGCTAAGCTCTATACACGAACTGGCTTCTCACTACGAAACTTCCAATGCACAGGTGAACCAGCTGTGGAAGAATATCACCTGGTCTTCTTACGGCAATTTCCTCTCCATTCCTACGGATTGTCCGCAACGTAATGAGCGCTTGGGATGGAGTGGGGATATCTCTGTCTTCTCCCGTACCGCCACTTATCTGGCGGATGTACCGCAGTTCCTGCGCCGTCACATGCGTGCCATGCGCGATGTGCAGCGGACGGACGGGCGCTTCCCGGATATCGCCCCGCTGGGTGGTGGTTTCGGTGGTATGCTGTGGGGCAGTGCCGGAATTACGGTTCCCTGGGAGTGCTACCAGCAATACGGAGATACCGCACTGCTGAGCGAGCACTACACAGCCATGAAGCGTTATATTCAATATATCATTGACCAAACGATTGAGACGGAAACCAACCTGATCGTGCAGACCCGTTCATGGGGTGACCTGTGCGACTGGCTGGGATTGGAGGATGAGAAGAATGATAAGTCCCTGGTATGGGAAGCCTATTTCATCCACGACCTGAATTTGATGACGAAGATGGCGGCGGCTTTGGGCAAGACATCCGATGCCGCATGGTTCCGCGACTTGCATGCCGCCCGGAGGGATTTCTTCAATAAGACCTATATAGAGCCGGAAAGCGGAAAAACGATATTCTCCGCTTTCATCCCTGACAAGAAGGGGCAACCTGTCGATATACAGACTTCGTATGTGCTTCCATTGGCTTTCGGCATTATTAATGAAGAGAACCGTAATAAGGTGATTGCTAATCTTGCGGAGACAGTCAGACGGGAGAATACCACTGATAGAGGCCGCCTGTGTCCTTCTTACTCTCTTATGACCGGTTTCATCGGTACGGCATGGATCAGTAAGGCTTTATCCGATTACGGGCTGAACGATCTGGCTTACAGACTGCTTCAACAGACAGATTATCCTTCGTGGCTTTACTCCGTGGAACAGGGGGCGACTACCATTTGGGAACGTCTGAACTCTTACACTCACACGGATGGTTTCGGTGGTAACAATCGCATGAACTCTTTCAATCATTATTCTTTTGGTGCCGTGGGTGCCTGGATGTACAATTATTCTTTAGGAATACAACGTGATGAGGCTTATCCCGGTTTCAAACAGTTCATTCTGAAACCGATGCCCGATCCGACCGGAAAGATGAAGTATGCCCGGGGATATTATGATTCGATGTACGGACGTATTGAGAGTAGTTGGAGAGAGGAAAGAGGCATGATCCATTACGCTTTTACGGTACCTGGAAATACTACGGCTACGCTGTATTTGCCGGCTGCATCGTTGAGAGATGTCCGCGAAGGGGAGAAACTTATCCGAAAATGCAAGGGAATAGAATATATTGGTGAAGGAAGCGGGCAGGTAGTCTTGAAGCTTCTTCCCGGTAGCTATTCGTTTGAGGTGAAGAAGGAACACCCGATGGCGGGGAAGAAGAGGAAGAAAGGTGAGATAACCAGATCTAAAGGAACTCATTGAAAAAACAAACTGAAGATTGTGGGCAACTTTTAACCGCACGGACAAAAAAGTGCTGATAGGTTTAAATATGAATCTTGGTTCTCCTACCAGTTTGTCTTTTCTCAGGAATCAGGGAATTGAGTCTTCGAGTACCGCTTTCAGTAGTTTGAAACGATTGAGTAAATTGGGTTATGTCATTTAAAGTTAACTTCTTGCGAACAAGGAACAGACTTTTTTCATCAAGCAATTGCATAAATGAAGTATATTATACGGGAATCCTGCATATACATGCCGCTGTATATGCAGGATTTTTCTATTTCCACTTTTAGAGATAAAGGCGTATGTTGCTGAAATGTTTTAAAGGCTTACTTTCCTAATTTGTTGTAGCAGTATCCGCTTTCGCGTTCCACACCAGTAACGCAAGCAAAGTAGATAGCAGTGCAGCCCCAATCCAGAACCAATTGATATATGTGAAATCATACACATCCGTTCCGTTTACTACAGTCTTTTGCCCTTCTATCAATACACCGCTCATCACATCCTGTAACCCCGCACCGATGTAACTTGCAATTCCTACTACACCCAAAGCTGCACCCGAAGCATTGCGCGGAGCAATATCAACAGCCATCAGTCCACCCAGAAAGCAAATCAGTACTCCGATGCCAATACCGAAAAGTACCATTGCCAGAGCATCCAGCCAGAAGTGAACACCGGGAACCAACAAAAACAGGCAGAGAGCCAGTGTATTTGTTAATCCGAATATCAGTGCGGGAACATTCCGACGCCCTTTGAATAACCTGTCGGATACTACTCCGGAAAGCATGGTTCCTACAATGCCGCATACCGAACTGATAGAGATAATGAAACTGGCATCCAGCGTAGAGTAACCTTTCTGTGCCTCCAGATAAAAAATCCCCCAGCTATTTACCGCATAACGACTGATATACATAAATGCACTGCTCAATGCTAATATCCAGATGGCAGGACTTCTCAGTACAGCTTTTTGGGCACGGTTGAACTCCGTTGTTTCCAATGCACTCATCACTTTCTTTTCTTTCGGGGTATTGACCGGAGGAAGCCCTTTGCTCTGTGGTGTGTCGTGAAAGAAACGCCAGATTATCAATGTACCCAGCAACCCCACTAACCCTGCACCCAGAAATCCGTACCGCCAGCCCAATGCACTCACAACGGAAGCGATAATGATAAATGTCATCGCTTCTCCGATGTTATGACTGGCACTCCAGAAACCGTAGAACGAACCTCGGTCTTTATCCGTAAACCAGCGCGATAGCCCTACTACACAGGATGCTGCTCCCATAGATTGAAACCAACCGCTGATACCCCATAAGATGGCAAACAATATGAATGAATTAGTAAAACCCAGGCAAAGATTTATCAATGCCGTCACCAACAAACCTGTTGACATAAACCGGTTGATGTTGCTCCTGTCCGCAAGGAAACCGTTGGAGAACTTGCCTATGGCATACGTGAAGAATAGTACAGAGCCTATAATACCTAATTCCGTTTCAGAGAAAATACCTTCGTCTACAATCGGCTTTTTGACGACGTTCAGGCTCAGCCGGCATACATAGTACATGCTGTATCCAAGGGTTGCTGCCAGAAAGGTAGACCATTGCAATCGTTTTAACCGTTGCTTCTGTTCGGGCAAAAAATCCCCGTTACAAGGTGCCGGAGCCGACACCTTGTAAAAATCAATGATATGTTTCAACATGCTTTTCCTCTTATTCGTGCAGTTTCTTTTCTTTCAGGTATTGAAGCAGTAGGGCGGGACGATCCGTCTGAATCAGCTTTGCTCCCTGGTCAATGATCCATCCCCAACTTTCATCCGGTTGATGCAGTTCTACGGCACGGTCATCATCGTGTCCGCCACAGAGTTCGGGCCAGAGGGAGTTGATGAAAATCTTTGCACCGCTGTCACGTACTTTTTTTATCAGTCGTTGTACCTCGGGACTGTCATTGTTGAATACCAGTTCAAAAGCCTGCGGTTTCATGTGTTCCAAGTATCCGTCGATGGTAGCTTCCGCACTTTCTTTATGCAGTTGGACCACGGGCATGAAGATCATCTTATCCAGCACTTCTCCGTTTTCGGCTTTCACCCGTTCGTAGGGCAGGCTGGCTTTCATGATACATTGGTCTACCGTACCTGTCTTTTTGAGTACCTCGTACGCATCCTTGAAGTAATCATAGCCTTTGTCTACATTCACCATGATTTTGCCTTTGCACAGATTCATGACTTCTTCAAAAGTCGGTATCTGATGCCGGGTTTTAATCCCGGCACCGTTTCTTAATCTCATGGCTTTCAGTTCAGCCAAAGTATACTCATCCGGACTTCCTGTACCGGTCATGGTGCGGTTTATGGTCTTGTCATGCATTAAAACCAGATGTCCGTCTTTGGTCTTTTTTAAGTCGATTTCTACCATGTCTGCGTCCATATCGATGCAGTTCTGAATGGCTTGCAAAGAGTTCTCGGGTGCATTGCGCCAGTCGGCACGATGGGAAACAATGAGTATTGACCGGCTTGCAGGTTCATTGAAGCACTTTTCTATTTCTTTGAAGCGCCCTTGTGCAAATGCTGCCAGAAAGACGGTCAGCAGTATTGAAAGTGATATTATTCTTTTCATCTTATCTTTTCTTTTTGAAGTTTAAATGATTCGTTGTTATTGTTTGCGTGCGCTTCTCCGGTAGTCTCCGCTGCGCATAGACCAGCCTTGTTGCGCTCCGGTTGCATGAGTTCTCAATGCGTATACTTTGCCCGGTTCCGAGGACTTTGTAACATCTGCACAGATGTAGATTATACCATTCTTATCAATGACCGGAGAAGACCAGATATTTGCTCCTAACTGAATTTCCTTATAACTCAGTTTACCTTTTGAACTCAGCACGTAGAAATAGCCTTTACCGTCACCGAAGTATATGTTTCCGTCATTGTCGATGGCAGGTACCGAACGAATTTGTCCCTGAGTCCTGAACTTCCAGATCAAATCACCGCTTTCCTGAGAGTAGCAGAGCATATCGCCGTCAGAGTTACCCACATACAATTGTCCGTCTATACTCAATGAGATACCGGAATTTGGGAAAGTGGCAGCCGACTTTTGTTGCCATCTCACGGTACCATCCGGATTTACAGCCATTACTATTCCACCGTCGGCCGTTTCACCGCATAAATAGATGGTGCCGTCTTCTCCGATAGCGGGAACGGAAGTGCAAGTTTTTCCATATTCAAGAGTCCACTTTTTCGCTCCGTCAGTTTTAGCAAGAGCATATAGTTTGCCACTGTTGGAACACATATATACCGCATCGTTGCCAATCACGGGAGTAGATTGTGTAACACCTTCACAGTCGACATTCCATTTTTCAGTCATGCCGGGTGCGGCATGGATGGCAAATAACTTTCTATTGGCAGAGAAGTATACTGTACCGTCTTTGTCTATAGCCGGACAACTGAACTTGGCCGTTGCACCCAGGTCGAACTTACCCAACGGATCGGAGGAATGAGCGGCGAATGCATACAAGTTCTTGTCGTAACTGCCTATATAGGCGGTACCATTATCAGCTATTGCCGCCGAAGAACGGATTACATCACCGGAAGAGTAATGCCAGACCTCTATCCCCCCGTTAATCACCCAGATATTTTGTCCGCCCCGGGCATTGTTCGCATCACAGCCGACGAAAACATTTCCATTATCATCAATGGCCGGAGAAACATCCTGAAAACCGCATGGTGTCTGGAACTCCCATACTATTTCAGGTGCCATGTCAGCCGTTGATTTCTCTTTTACAGTGATTGTTTTGTTGAAAGTATTTGCATTCTGAACTCCCAGGTTATCCCAGACGGATAAAGTCACTGTATATTCTCCGGCTGTGGTATACTCTACAGTGGGTGATTGTTCTTCAGAAGAGACTCCGTTGCCAAAGTCCCAGGCCCATTTGGTCACCTGTCCGTCTTCATCAAAAGACAAGTCTGTAAAGGCTACATGTTGTCCTTCTTCTATTGTGACTTCACTCGTCTTGAAAGCAGCCACCGGCTTTATATTTACTTTCTCGTCATCGCTGCACGATATCCATAAAAGGGCGGTCAGCATTATTATGATTGTATTTTTCATCTGTGTATCTTTTTAATTGTTTTTCAAATACTCTTTCAATTCCACCGGGTAATCGGTTTGTAGGATACTTCCCTGCTTGGCAAGAAATGCCTTTACCTGTTTGTAATTGTCCGAGGTAGGGGTGATACTCGTATTTATATAGATATTCTTGAACAGGGAGACTCCGTTTCCGGATGCCTTAGCCAGTATATCCTCTGTAAAGGCTGCACTATTGAACTGCGCCACCGGAAGTGGTTTGCAGACTGCCAGGTAATTCTCCATATCCTGCATTTCATAAATCACCGGCAGCAGAATGGCATTCCTGTCAAGATTGATCACTTTTCTGGCTGTAGACACATCATAGACCGTGAACAGTACCTGAGAGAGCATTCCATAGCGCTTCACCAGATTGTATACGGCTTTATAGTCGGAGATCTTCACGTCTATATCTATATAGATTTTGCCTCTGGCAGCTAACAATATATCCTTGAAGAGCGGTATTTTTTCTTCTGTCAGTACTTCGTCATGGTAGAGGTTATATGAAAGCAACTCCTTGTAGTTCAGTTCTGATACTTTACCGGTACCATTGGTGGTGCGTTCGATTGTGGCATCGTGCATGAGTACCATTTCTCCGTCTTTCGATGTTCTGACGTCCAGCTCTATCATGTCTATCTGGTTTTCGATAGCCAATGTGACGGCTTTGACGGAGTTCTCCGGTGCATCTTTCCAATATCCCCGGTGGGCGCATATTTGTACATGATCCTTGTTCTGCAATGAAGTGGTGATGGAAACCCGCTGATCTTCGCTGACTTCCGGATACTCAACCTCTGAAGGTTGAGGTCCGGGCGGAGTAGAAGGTTCACTTTCGTCGCTGCCACATCCTGTGAGCAGAAACAGAGAAAAGAATATTCCGATTATGCAGACTTTGTCTATTTTCATGATTCGTTCCGCTTTAATCATTTCCAATTCGGATTCTGCTCCAGATTCTTATTCAGCATGATGTCGCCCGAAGGTATCGGATACAGGTAATCACGCGTCTCATCAAATTTCTTTGTGATATTCAGAAAGCCGACCAGATAACCATGATCTCCCTCTGTGAGCTGGATAACACCGCCAATCTTAATCTTTTGTTTGGCTTTACTTTCCGGAGCTTTATCATCATAGAGCAAAAGATCGATTGTTCCATCTCCGTCCAGATCGAATTCGCCCAATGAGGGGAAATACATACCAGTGAAGTGGGGTTCAAGCAGTTTTCCCATTTTCCAGCGCATCAGGTCGTCATAACGGAATCCTTCCAGTGCTAGTTCTACACGGCGTTCGCGTCTGATTTCCAGAATTACCCCTTTATTGTTTCCACTTACATTGGGATATTCACTTGCCAGTATCTTATCGGGGTTAGAGTTGGCTATGTTCTGATTCAGGTTAGGCATTCCGGCTCTTGTACGTATCGGCCTGATGGATTTGTCTATATCGTCCTGAGTCAATATGTCCAGTTCCGCTTTGGCTTCCGCATAGTTGAGCAGGACTTCTGCATAACGTATAATGGCTACATCCTGATAAGAAGCTCCGTCTCCGTCCTGTGTTTCCTTGGAGATGAATTTGGCAATCTGGTAACCTGTCATGGAGGCTTCGAGATCAGGTAGCAACGGCTTGTCGCTGTCAATCCGTGTATAGCCGACGGAACGGATGGTTTGCGCCAGACGTTTGTCCCTGTTCTTCATTTCATCGCTGAACATCATGGTTGCATACCCTGTTTGTGAGGTGAATGCCGTGCCGTTGTTTAGCAGGTAGGAGTTTACAAAGTCTTTTGTCAAACCTACATCCTGTTGGGTTTTTGAGAGGAAATAGTAGTTCGTATTATGCATTTTGTTCAATGTCAGTGAATAACGCCTGCCCAGAATAACTTCTGTTTCCTTCAAGTCATCGGAAGCAAACAAATCCCTGTAATCAATATCGGAGTTACCCGTGGAATATAAAGTGTATCCCGATTCGTTCATGACTCTTTCTGCCGCCTTATATGCTTTCTCCAATAGTTTACCGGCATCAGGCAGATTCAGTTCCGTGTGATATTTGCGGTAGGTACCTTCATAGAGGCATACACGTGAGAGGAAGGCCAGCGCAGTCCATTTGGAAATCTGGTCGGGTTTGCGGGTAGTGCCTAAACGGTCTACTGCAATCTCAAGGTCTTCAATCACTTTGTCCATTATAAATTCGCGTGAATCTCTGGGCTTGTATAGCAGATCTTCATCATCGGTCTGAATCTCTGTATCATACCAGGGTACACCACCGAAACTCTTTACCTTATCGAAATAGAACCAGGCTCTGAAGAAACGTGCCACGCCTTCGTACTTCAGTGCGGCTACTTTGTCTTCGCAGCGTGTATAGTTGTCGAAGAAGATATTTATTTTCCGGAGAGTACTCCAACTCCAACCGCTACTGCCGGCTTCCGATGGAATATCTCTTTCCGGACTCCGTTGTTCCATAGGTACATTGCTGTAGAGTACGTTGTCCGAGATATTGTCTCCTCTGACGATATCATTGATTTTAGGCAGGTTCTCATAGAAACCATTTGTGTACAATTCAAGGTCTTGTGCAGACTTGAAGGAATTTTCAGGTGATATTTCCGCAATGGGATATCGATCCATGAACGAGTTGTTGCATGAAGCGGCACTTATGCCTATCGCACACACCACACAAACTTTTAATATATTGAATGTATTCATAGCTGTTTCCTCTTTAAAATTTAAAATCAAAACCAAAGGCAAATGTCTTGCTGAACGGATAGGCGTTGCCATCGCCCAATTGTTCAGGATCTACGGTGCGATCCTCATTATGCTTGTACAACGGGGAGAATGTCAGGAGATTAGTGCCTGAAACATAAACCCGGATGCTGGAGAAACCGATCTTGCTGCAAAGTGTTTTAGGCAACGTATAGCCTAAAGTGATATCTTTCAAACGGACGTAAGCCGCGTTTTGCAGATATTTATCCGAATAAACCCTTAGCTGGGCTCCTTCGTAGTCACCGCCTTCGTTGGCTGCATACACGGCCAGGCGAGGGAAATATGCATTCGGATTCTCCGGTGTCCAGGAGTTCTGTTCGATGCTCTTCGGATAAAAATTCTCATACTGACGGGTAAACGGTCCCCAGAAGAAACTGTTGTCTTTTCCCGGCCACCAGTCTCTTTTCATTATTCCCTGGAAGAAGGCGGAAAAATCGAAACCACTGTAATTGAATCCCAGGTTCAGAGAACAGGAGTATCTGGGAGATGTGTTACCGATGATGCGTAAGTCGCCGGGATTGGACAAGGTCTTGTCGCCCGGAGATATTTCTTCATTTCCATCCAAGTCTTTGAATTTGATATCTCCCGCTACCGGGTGATTAATCAGATAGTTGCGCTGGATTCTTCTGTTTACTTTCGTCTGGTCTGCATGATCCAGGTATTCCGTATCTGTCTGGAAGAAGCCCTCAACTGTATATCCCCAGATTTCGCCCAGGCGTTTGCCTTTATAGAACTGGTCTATCTGGCCGTCGGGGTTATCGAATTTGGTAATCTCAGTGATGTTGTCGGCAAGAGTGAACCCTACCCTGTATTCGAATGGCCTGTGTGCCAACAGGAATCTGTCTTGCCATTTCACAGAAAGTTCAAAGCCCCGTGTACGCAGGTTGGCGGCATTCTCCTGTGGTTCGGAAGTTCCGAATACGGACGGAAGTTTTTTGCCTTGTGTCAGCATGTCTTTCGTATCACGTTGATACCAGTCGAAAGAGGTAGAGAAACGTCCGTTGAACAGAGAGAAGTCAATTCCGAAATCAATGGTCTGTGACTTCTCCCAGGTGAAATTTGAGGAAATGGCATCAGGAGCAGTCAGATAACTCAGGTATGAGCCGTCTACCAGATAATCTCCCTGCGTAACTTTCATTTTAGCTATATAGTCGTAGGGACCTACATTCTGGTTACCCAATGTACCATAAGATACACGCAGTTTCAGATTGTCTATGGCAGACTTCAAAGGCTTGAAGAAAGGCTCCTCACTTACACGCCATGCGAAAGAGCCCGATGGGAAGATGCCCAGACGGTTATTGTGCGGGAACTTGGAAGAGAGGTCGAAACGACCGTTGAATTCCAACAGGTAGCGTCCCAGATAGTCATAGTTCAGACGATAGAAAGCAGCACGGATGGCCCATTCGTCCGCATTTCCCTGTACTTGTACATTCTCTCCGGTTGCCAGGTTGAAGGAACCCAGTTCTTCGGATGCAGGCGAACTGCGTCTTGAAACGGTGCGTTCCCAATGCCTCCATTCCTGGTTGAAACCGATCATAGCTTTTAAGTCATGTTTTTTGGCAAACAGATGGCTGTAGGTACCGAAAGCATTGAATGCCTGATAGAGGGTTGACCAATGCATTTCCTTATACAGTGATTTATTGGGCATGTAGCGGCTTGTTCCTTCACCGTTCGGCTGGTTGGTGTGTGGAGTGGAAACTAGCAGCAGTTTGGATACGGGGCTGCCTTTCCGGAAACTATAGTCAGCATTCAGTATCACATCTTTAATAGGAGTCACCTGTAGTGAGATGGTATTTGAAACATCATGTTCCTGATCCACACCTTTACTCTTTCCGTATGTCAGGTCGGCAAACGTGCCGTCCGCTATGTCACGACCGGGAGTGTAAGCACCGTTAATCAGGATGGTTCCGTCCGGATTGCGTGGATGGAATACCGGGGAAGCGTGGAAGGTATATTTTCTCCAGTCTTCACCGTTGTCGCTACCTCCTACATTACGGTTGTTGGTTGCCGGATAGTCGTAATCACTGAAATAGATGTTGGTAGAGTTGGTTATCTTGATGGCGGAAGTCAACTGAAAGTCAATCTTACTGCGTAAAGTGTAACTCTTCAACTTGTCCGGGTTGATGCGGTAAATTCCCTCTCTTGAATAGAACCTTCCGGAGAGGTAGAAACGTACTTTCTCACTACCTCCGGAGATATTCAGGTTGTGCTCCATAGACGGCTGGTTATCCTGGAAGATGTAGTGCCACCAGTCCGTATTCCCATAGTGTACATAGCGTTCCACACCGTCAACGGTCTTTATCAGGGTCGAAGGGAGTGAGGGATCTTTCTTGCGGGCTTCCATATAGGCATAGTCTTCTTCAGTATATCCCAAATAAGTACTGGTGTTTTCCAAAAGACTCAGTTTATCGCTCAGACGCGCCCATTCCAGACCGTCGGTAATGAAGTTATCCGTGTTGATGGTAGGGTTGCTCCAGCCGAAGTGATTGGAGTAGTTCACCTGTATCTTCCCTGCATTCGGGTTCTTTGTTGTAATCAGCACTACACCGAAAGCTGCACGGGCACCATAGATGGCAGCGGAAGAGGCATCTTTCAGAACAGAAATGGATTCGATATCTTTAGGATTGATATAATTCATATCTCCTTCCACTCCGTCGATAAGTACCAGAGGGCTGCCACCATTGATAGAGCCTACACCGCGTACGTCGAAAGAAGCTTTTGAATTGATAGAGCCGTCGCTGAACGAAACATTTAGGTTGGGGATCATACCTTGCAGCACTTGTCCCGCATTGCCGCTGACGCGGTGTTCTATTTCTTTAGAGGAAATTTGGTCTACGGCACCCGAGAGATTTGCCTTTTTGGTGGTACCGTATCCGACAACGATTACTTCATCCAGCATTTCGGCATCTTCCTTTAATATTACTCTGGAGAGTTCCTTGCTGGATGCCGGATAGCTCAACGGTTGATAACCTATATAAGAGATGCTGACGGTAGAGTTCTCCGGGACGTTTGACAATGAGTAGTTTCCGTCTACATCGGTGATAGTGCCGTTGGTGGTTCCTTTCACTACAATGCTGGCACCGATAACCGGTTCTCCGGACGAATCGACTATTGTTCCGGTAATGGTTTTGGTCTTCTGGCTGACAGCCTCTTTGTGCAGCAATACCACTACATTGTCACTCTCCATCTTGTAAGTCAGTTCTTTTCCCGCCAGCACTTTTTGCATGGTCTGGGCGATGGTGGCATTACTTACGCTGAAAGTGACTGCCTGATCCAGTCCTGCCAGTTTTTCATTGTAGAAGAATTTGTAATCACTGACCTGCTCGATCTTTTTCAGTGCGGCACGCAGCGGAGTATTTTCCACGGTGACGGTGATCTGCGAGAAAAGGCTCAGTGATACACTCAAGAACAAAGAGAGGCAGAGAGCCCGCATAGTTCTTAAATTTTTGGTTTTCCTGTCTTTCATATCAAATAAATTAAAAGGGTTTGATAGGTATACAGGTTCCCTCATGCTGCTGTCCAAGCGGCTCTCTGTTTTTAACTCACATTAACAAAGAGGGGCTTATTTCTCTTTTAATACAATGACAGAGTCCTTTACTTCGTAACGGAACGGAGAGGTTAACATTATAATATTCAAAGCATTCTGTATACCACCACCGGGTATTGTTCCGGTAAACCGCTCTTTTGCAATTCGCGGAGAGTCGATGTGTATCGTGACGTCATAAACGCGTGAAAGGGCTTTCATGATATTGTCCAGAGATTCATTCTGGAAATACAGGCTGCCTTTGGTCCATGTCACGTAATCTTCGGGATAGACTTTCTCGGTAGTGAATTTGTGGGTGGATTTATTATAGTTCATTTTCTCTCCGGGTTTCATGATCAGGGAGGAAGAAGGAGTATGCACACCGACTTTTCCTTCCAGCAACACCACAGTTACATCCTGTTCATCTTGATAAGCGCAGACGTTGAATACGGTGCCCAGGACCTTTACTTCCAGTTCGCCTACTTGGACAATAAAAGTATGACGGGTATCGTGTGCTACTTTAAAGTAGCCTTCACCGTCCAGTTGCACCCGGCGTTCGTTTTTGCCGAAATCTCTCAGATAGCTGAGCTGGGAAGCGGAGTTGAGGATAACGTCCGTTCCATCAGGCAATACCACTGTGGCTTTGTCTCCTTTATCGGCTTTCACAATAAAGGGTGATTGGATATTGGTGTCCGAAATACTCAGGATGTTGTAAGTGAAGAAAGCGATGAAAATGGGGATGCAGATCATAGCTGCCCATCTTGCCCAAGCGGGAACGAGAGCTTTTCGCGGAGGACGTCCGGCAGGTTTCGTATCAGGGATACGGACAGTTTCATTGAGGACTTCCGCCTTGATCCGTGCGAACATCTTGTCGCGCAGGGCGAGAGGGATGTCAGTGTCGGATTTCTCAAATTCCTCTTCCCACCAGTCGGACAGTTGTACGTTGTTGCGTATCCATCCGGCCAGTTCGCTGATTTCCGCTTCTGTGATGTCTCCTGCGAAATATTTCTCGGCTAAGTTCTTATAATATTCTTTCTCCATCTTCTTACTGATTTATATAGTATACAGTTATCCTTGTTTTCGTATCCAAACGTATCGGGCATTATTGCATTTCGTTAACAAAAAAGGCCCATAAGACAAGAATCAGCTTATCATAATGCTTTGCAAATTGCTCGCGCATGAATTTCACGGCAAGTGACAGTTGCGTGGCGACTGTACTTTCTGAAATACCCATCTTCTCAGCTATTTCTTTATTGGTATAGCCCTGACGTTTGCTGAGCAGAAAGATTTTCTTGCGCGAAGGGGGCAGTTCTTCGGCCAGCGAATCGATATAGTCGTTCAGGAAGCGCAGGTCTGTGCTTTCTTCTGTCTGATGATCCCGGTCGGGATTGCTTTTCAGCAGGTATTCGGTATAGATGTATTCCACTGTCTGATGCTGGTACATATTCATCGACAGATTACGGGCTATGGTGCAGAGGTAAGAAACGAAATTTTCGGTAGGATCCACTTTCTCACGCACTTCCCACAGGCGGATAAATGTCTGCTGCACTACTTCTTCGGCCATATACTGATTGCCGGAAGAGAGACGCATCATAAAGTTATAGAGTTTGCCGCTATACAGATTGTATAACTTCTCGAATGCAGAAAAAGAACCCTCCTTCAGTGATTGTAGCAATTCACTTCTATTTTCGTTTGCAATCATATATTATTGATTTAGGCTTCAAAGGTATGCCTTGTGCTTACGTAACAGGTTGCAATATTATTAATAATTTCCGGAATTACCGAATAGCGGGATTTCTTTTTGATTTGTTGGTGGCTTGTAACCGTATGGCTTGGTATCTAAATGCTATTTTATACAGCTTTATTTTTTGTACACTTTTCCTTTGTAAGATGCTGATTAATAGAGTCTGTTTGTAGTAAAAGTGTACAAAAATGAAATAATCTATTTGTTTGGTTTTTGCTGTCCTTGCTTGTCAGAAACACACTGATAAGACTCTTATATAGTTTTCAAATGACTACGGTTAAGGTATGGGCATAAAAAAAGGAGTACCGCTGTACTCCAACCTTTGTTAACCTTAAATCTAATACTATGAAAAAAATCACATGACAAATATAGGGGTTCATCCTATTCCCTCCAAATATCTGTTAGTGTTTGACATTCCTTTTATAATTCTTTCACGGATATTCACTGTTTTCGCACACGAACTGTCTTTTTGAGATAATATAGGGGTGGATAGTGGCTAAATGATTATCGGGCGGAAAGGGGAATAACCATAGTACATAGGTGGCATACATGTATAAGATACGTTTATTTTGCTATATGGATAATCGCATGTTGATTACTGTCGGTAAGTCGTTTGACTATTGTCAGCAAGCCTGCTGATTACTGTCAGTAAGTTTACTGACAGTAATCAAACGCTATGGATGTCCTATGCAAAATAATATAATGTATTATAGATTAGTTGAATAGCTAATAACCCGTTATTGAAAGATATCCGTTGGCAATGTTGCAGAAAGTATGTGGATATACCCTTCCACCCGCTAAGGCTGATGGATAAGGAAATACGAGGGTGTGGAAGGGTATGAAGGAAAGGAAAAAGTTGCAAATCTGTTTCATTCGTTTCACAGAACCTTTCACCCCCCGAAAAGAGTTGTAAAACGTGTAATTTCTTCAATTATAATAATGTATATTTGCCTCCATACAAAGCAAAGTTATGAAGGTTCGCGTCGGTTTATATATACTTTTGATACTCTTTCTTTTGATATCAGGCAAAGAAGAGGCGCGGGCTGGAAGATATGCGGCGAAAGGAGATACTTGTAGAGTATCGGACCGGATGAATCAGCCGGAAACCTGGAGCAAAATTTACCAATGGGTGATGGACGACCCGCAAGTGCCGGATAAAGAAGATGTGTTGATGTTGATCCGGTATCACTTCGGGAACTTTGAAAAGCTGAGAAAGCTGTTGCGCTATTTGGATGGTGGCAGACCTTACGCTTATTTATCGGAACATCAGTTCCGGAAGATAGAACGGACAGGGAAGATGAAGGACAGTTTGCCGGTAGCTGCATTAACATTGCCTGCGAATACTTTGCCGGAGGAGCAATTGGAAACTATAGCTTTCGCTCCTTGGCTTGAAGTGGAAAGTAAGCGGGAAACCCCGCACAGAACAGTGCTTGCATTGAAGAACAATATACTTTATGATTTAGCTTTGGCTCCGAATGTGGAGGTGGAATTGCCCGTAGGGCAGCGGTGGTCTTTGAATATGGAATATAAATGTCCCTGGTGGTCGAACAGCAAGCATGGCTTTTGTTACCAGCTTCTTTCGGGAGGCGTTGAGGCACGTTGCTGGCTTGGAAAACGTAAGAATCGTGAGCGGCTGACAGGACATTTTCTGGGAATATATGCCGAAGGGGGAGTGTACGATTTTCAATTTGACAAAGACAAAGGATATCGGGGAAACTACTATGCAGCTTCCGGTCTGACGTATGGATATAGTCATCAGCTGGCACGGCATCTGGCTCTTGAATTTAGTTTGGGCATTGGTTATCTGGCAACAGAATACCGCAAATACACCACTTACGAAGGCGATTTGATATGGACGAGCAGCGGACGCTATCATTTTATGGGGCCTACAAAAGCCAAAATCTCTTTGGTGTGGCTCATTAAGGGAAGGAGGCGATAGCTATGAGGTGTACGCAATATGTGTTTCTTTTACTTCTGTTCGTGCTGTCGGTGCTGTTAGCAGGATGTGATTTCAGAGAAATACTGGATGATTATCCCGTCAGCGGAGTAAAGATAAAGTTTAACTGGAAGGGAGTGGATAAGTTGCCCGAAGGGATGAGGGTGATTTTCTACCCGAAGAGTGAAGAAGGTAGAAAGGTGGAGAGTTATCTCTCGGTGGAAGGGGGAGAGGTGAAAGTGCCGCCCGGACGTTATGACATGGTGATCTACAATTACAATACGGAGAGTGTGTTGATTCGCAATGATGAGGCGTATGAGACGATTGAGGCTTATACTGATTATTACAAAGGGCTTGAAACAAGTGAGAAGATGGTATGGTCACCGGACCCTCTATATGTAGTAAGTATGAATGATATGAGGATAGAAAAGAGTGAAGATGTGCTTTTGATGGAGTTTCAACCGAAGCTGGTAGTCAAGAACTATTCTTTTGAAATAAAGGTGAAAGGATTGAAGAACGTGGCAAGCATTGTTTGTAATGTGGATGGAATGAATGGGGCATATTGCATAAGTAATGGCTCATGTACGGCAAGCATTGCTCCTATCTATGTGGAGGCTCATAAGGGAGAGGATGTGATACGTGGTAGTTTCTCTGCTTTTTCTGTATCGGAGTCTGCGAATACACGTTTTACCGGAGGGGTGGTAATGAAGCTATTGCTGGTTAAGGTGGATAATACGGTTCAAGAAACCAAGGTTGACATCACGGCGGCTGTAGTTCCTCCCCCACCCGAGGAAGAAGAAGATCCGGTAACGGATATCGAGATACCGATTGAAGAGGAAATTGAAGTGGAGGATGTGGAAGTTCCTCCCGGTGGAGGCGGAGGTATTGGCGGTGATGTAGGAGACTGGGACGACGAAACGAATGTTGAGTTACCTGTAAATTGAAAAGCAAAACGAACAAAATATTAACTTATAAAACAAACGATTATGAAGAAGATTTTATTGGCAGCAGTTGCTGCGTTGGCAATCGTAGGTTGCTCACAGAATGAAGAGATTGAGAAGGCTGGTGAAAAGGCGGAGATTAACTTTGGGACGGTAGTGAAAGCGGGTACAAAAGCTGCTATAACTGAAACTGATAATTTTGCAACATTTACTGTACGAGCTTACAAAACAGAAAGTAAAATGGTGGCGGCACCAGAATTGAGTTCGGTATTTATGAACGATCTTTTAGTTGAAAGAACATTACCAGATACAGAATGGAAACATGAAGGTATTTTTTATTGGCCACTTTCGGGGTATGTTCAGTTTTTTGCAACCTCACCAAAGCAAGCTCTTAAAGTTACTACCGGCTATCCAACTTTTGACTATACTATAGCTACTGCTGATAAACAAGTAGATTTGGTTGCTGCTAATGTAATAGATGCAGAAAAAACAGAAAATGCAGTAGATCTTGCTTTTCAACATCTTTTGACTCAGATTAATTTCTCTATAAAAGGTGACACAGAGGATTTTACTTATACAGTGACTAAATTAGAATTAAAAGGTGCAAAAGATAAATCAACTTTTACATTTGATGGCTCTAATACAATTGGTTCATGGGGGACTCCTACGGTTTCTGCTGCAAATGTATCATATATTTACGATGAGGCTTCTGTGACTGTTGCTCCTGTAAAAGACCTTGATTTAAAATCAGATTTTGAGACTACAGATAATGCTCTATTCATGTTGATGCCTCAGACATTAACTGATGTAACATTAGAAATAACTTATTCAGCTGCTCCTACGTCGGATTTGACAGCAAAGACTTTTGATGGTGTAAAGACTGTGAATCTTACAGGGACATGGGGAATGGGCAAGAGTATTCGTTATACTTTGAAATTAACAAGTGATGCTGCGGATATTACCTTTAATCCATCAGTTTCTGGATGGGGGGATGAAACACCTGGTACTAACACTAATCCTGTAACTAAACCTTGATGATACTTTCTTAATCCTATAAATCCTTTCCCCGAAGACTTTCCAAAATGCAAAGTCTTCGGGGATTTTTTTGTTTCTTCCCGGAATATTCTTACTTTTGCTGCACAAAACAAACAAAAAAACATTCAATCTGCAATGCAAACTTACTCTGCATGTGGTGCGGCTATATCGTGCCAGCAGTGCCCTAAGGCTGTGGGTAATGCTATCATTTATGCCTCTCATTCAAGAGGCTTCCACCTTCCAGCTCAAAAATGCGAAGAAAATATAATGATTTTTTTATTAGAAGGAGAAGCACTTGTCAATAGCCAGGAGTATGCCGGAACCATACTGCGTGCGGGGGAATTTATTCTTCAAGCCATTGGCTCAAAATATGAGATCCTTGCTCTGACGGATGTGGAATGTGTTTGTTATCGTTTTAATCAGCCGGAGTTTTTCTGTGAGGAACGTTATAAATACATTATGAAAGAAATAACTCCACCGCTGATATTCACCCCATTAAAGATTATTCCGGAATTGCGTTTCTTTCTGGACGCTTCCAAAGCCTATCTGGCGAAAGAGAAGATTTGCCGGGAACTGCTTTCGTTCAAACGAAAAGAACTTGCCTTTCTTTTAGGAGAATATTACTCCGATTATGATCTCTCGATACTGGTACATACTCTTTCCCGTTATACGTCCAGCTTTGAGTATTTTGTCCTGCAAAATCATCTGAAAGTGAAGACGGTAGAAGAATTAGCCCAATTAGGCGGATACACCGTTGTTACCTTCCGGCGTATCTTCAATTCTGTATTCCATAAACCTGTTTATGAATGGATGATGGAGAAACGTAAAGAGAACATTGTTTATGAACTCCGCTATACGGATGCCACTATTTCTGAGATCTGTTATAAATATGGTTTCGAGTCTTTACCTCACTTCTCTAACTTCTGCAAGAAGAATTTCGGGACTTCACCCCGTGGCCTACGTTCAGTGCAGTCTGTTCCTCCACAAGAAACGCAAACTATTTGTGAAGAGGCTGGTTGAAGCGATACTTCACTGAGACAATGAAGTAGCTGCCTATCTGTTGCGTATGGTTTTCATAAAGTCCGTCGGCCATTGTGCCTCGGAAATAATTCTTTTGTTGGCTGAGTATATCCACCCAGTTGGCTGATATTTCAGCCTGTTTCTTTTTCAGGAATCGCCATGTGATACTTGCGTTCCAGACAATCTGGTCGTCTTCTCCCTTTTTTATGTTCGTACCGTTTCGGAAGGAATAATTTGCGTCTGTTCTTAGTTGTATACCTCCCGGCAAATCGGCAAAACCGTTCAACCCGAAGGTATAATTGCGTGTGTATGTATCCGTCTCTAAAAGTGAGTTGGAAGAATGTTGGAAGTTCCACCTACCGTTTAAGTCCAGATTACCCCATTTAGGTTGGTAGGATAGGCGCAGGTCACTGTTGAGGCCGGTGTTATGCGTGGCACTGCGTTCAGGTTGCTCGCTCTGGTTTTCGTTGATGAGGTTGACATCCTGTGCAAAGGAGCCTCCGGCATTTGCATTCAGATTAAAGCTCTTGATGCGCTTCTGATACCGGCACACACCGTTTATGTTCCAGTTGCCGTTAATATTCACCGGATAAGTTTCACGTCCACCGGTTTGCTGGTTGTAGATCACTGCACGGGTCTGACTATTGATTCTGTTGTTCCAGTTCAGTGTGGCAAAAAGTCCTTCCTTCGTATTTTGTGCTTCCAATCGTACAGACTGATTGTAAGTAGGCTTCAGATTAGGATTGCTCCGCGTGATGTTGAGCGGGTCACTGTTGTTGGTTGGTGAGATCAGGTCGTATAATGATGGTTGCCAGGTATTTCCATAATAATTCAGGGTGATCCTGTTTTTCTTTTTCTGCCATGAGATGAAAAGCTTGGGCTGAAAGCCGACGGAATGGAGGGTGGTATCGGCTCTATGCAGACCTGTTTTCTGGTTCAGGCTGCGCCGCTCAGGTAGCACGGATACTCCGGCATTGATGTTCCAGATGGTGTCGGAATAATTAAAGTACAGATTGATCCCGTGCTGCAGGGTGCTGCTATGGCTCCGGTTGCTCAGACTGTCGATGTAGCTCGCCTCATATCCTTCGGGCAGATAGCCGGGTTGTACTGCCGTTTCTTCCATAAAGCCGGACAGGTCGTAGGTATTACGATCATTTTTCTGCTTACTGTAGTTGAGGTTATATGAAATCTGTGCGCGCAGTTTCTTGGAAAAAGGATGGCTGAACATCATCCCGATGCCCTGTTGACGATTGGGGGACAGGTTCGACGAGTATTGATTACGGTAGAGTATGGAGTCGTTTCCTGTACTGTTTTTCAGTTGATAATATGTGGTTGATGAGATAGAGAAGTTATTGTTGTCATTCTTGCTATCATTGTATTGCGCAGTCAGGCCTATAGAACTTCCTTTTTTATTGATCCGGCGTATAATATTTGCGTGGAAGGAATACCGGTGCTGCTCTCCTTGCATCAGTGACCCCATGGCAATGTCATTGATTCTCAGCTCATCGGGTACATCGTTGATATGACTGAAAGGATCGAGGATATCCAGATGAGGATTTTCATTGAACGTGGCCTGGCGGTTATTATTGGCATTATTATTCCGGACAAGGTTGAAATTACCGAAGAAATTGACAAAGGTCAGGGTATCGACCTGCCAGTTTAAGCCCAATGATGAATTCATATTGCGACTGCGGTTCGTATTGTTGCCGGCAGAATACTGGTACTTATTGCCACTTGTCAGATATTGTTCGTTATAGGATGTCGAAACATTGCCCTGCTCGTTGTGGTGATAGGATACATTTCCGTTGAGTGTTAGTTTCTTATTGTACTTTTGGGTGAAATTAACGGCAACGTTCTCCTGTATGTTGTCCTTGTAGCTGGTCCGCATATGGAGGTTACCGGAATTGGCGATGACTGAGAAGTTGTTTCCGTTATTTTTGAAGTAGTTGCCTTGCAGGTTGAAGTCTTTTTTGTTGTTATTGCCATATCCGGCTTGTCCCGATACAAGGAGGGTACCGTTGAATTCTTCTTTGGTTTGCAGGTCGAGCACATAGTTCTCTTTACCGGTGCTGACACCCGTCAGCTTTTCCTGCTTGCTTTTCTTATCGTACACTTTTATCTTGCTGATCAGTTCTACAGGAAGGTTTTCCAGTGCCATCTTGTTGTCACCTGAGAAGAAAGCTTCGCCGTTTACGTTGATTTCGTTAATAGGCAGTCCGTTGTATTTCAGTGTTTTGGTTTCGCTGTCGTATTCCATTCCGGGAATACGTTTGACAAGTGTCTCCAGATACGAACCTTCCGGTGTTTTGTAAGCTGCTGCATTGATGACGGTGGTATCTCCCACCTGGTCTACGTCGCGCATCCGGGCGTTTACTGTCACTTCGCCCAATTCGATACCTTCTTCCAGTAAAATGCTGCCCAGGTTGATTGTTGAAGCGTTGCTGTCCAGTTTGCGGAAGACAGACTGCATTCCCGTATAAGAGGCTTTCAGTAAATATTGCGTTCCTTTTTGGGGAGTGAACTGGAGATTGAAACGACCGTCCGCATCGCTTGCAACTCCTTTTACAAAGGTGGAATCTTTGCCTTCCAGGATAACAAGACTTGCATAGGGCAGAGGTTCTTCTCCTTTTTTTGTCTCTGATGTAGTGCACACCAGTCCTTTGACTGTCCTTGTTTTTTGGGCGAATAGAATAGTCGGAATCAGTAAGAATAGCAATAGTAACCAGATTTTGTGCACGTTCATGTCTGTCTTTTTATGGCAGTCACAAAATTAGAGAGTTTTCGTCATAAAATCTTCTTTTTTTATAGATATTATGCTACTTTTGCTCAATATAAGTGATACAATGAAAACCGACAAACTAAAATATGTTTTAGCCTTTATCTTTTTGCTGTGTGCTTTTTGGTGCGGAGTCAATTTTAAACGGTGGTACACTATTAACCACCGGATAGAAAAAATGATTTCTCTTGTTTATTCTTCCTCTCCCCAGTATGATTGTTACGGAAACTTTGAAGAACTCTTGGTGAAGGAGTTCAGAAAACAAGGCATAGAACCGATATTTGAA